>Ga0209107_10000001_pt1 | contig 260778 bp, 224 predicted proteins | sample LakErihyJuly2011_2_FD_187460 | JGI IMG/M metagenome (GOLD analysis project Ga0209107, IMG submission 187460) | Freshwater microbial communities from dead zone in Lake Erie, Canada - CCB hypolimnion July 2011 (SPAdes) (version 2) | ecosystem: Environmental > Aquatic > Freshwater > Lentic >...
TGGCTGAACACATTTCGTGGCATTAGGACTTGTTTTACAAAAATTACCCAATCTTTTTTAGGGTTTCTTCAATTAGCTTCAGCTGGAATACTTATTCGCATGACATGAGTTTTCGGATAAGCCCTTAAAAAATGTTTTCGGTGTGAAATATCACGCGGCGTTCTTTTATCAAAAAGCGCTTCTTTCTAAACGGTTTTCTCAGGGCACTTGCTCATCAACCATAAAAATTTAATGATAAAGGCTTATTATCATTTTTTATAAAAGGTTTTTATGATGATTTTTTCCAACAAAGCAATGCTTCTTACAACACTTTTGTGCGTAGGCTCAACTATTTTTTCTGGCGCTGTTTGCTCCCGTGGTGCCGCTGCTATTACACCCGACACACCAGTAAGTGCAGTCATTAGATACTCGGGCCCCACACTCAGCCCAAGAAATAGGATATTTCATATTTTTTTAAATGAACTATTAGAAATCAGACTCAACCATGCTGCGATGATGGCTTTCTTAACTGACTATCAATCAAAAGTTGCGGCCCTATTGGCCAGAAACCCGGGCGACGATAAATACAGCCTCTTGCAATCTATTATTGAAGTCTCAATTATACATTTAAACTCCACCACAACAGCAACAAATCAATCGATTGCAGTTGCTAGAGAGATTTTCAAAAAGCTTATCGATTGGCTCAACACAGATGAAAGAACTCACGCCATTACCGATTCAAGACGCTCAGAATAACAATTGATTGATGAGGGCTCATTTGATATTGGCCCTCATCAATTCAGCCACAACAAACTCGTATCGCATAACGACCTGTAGAATCTTCTACCAAATATTTCACGTCAGAGCCATCTTTGTGCACTAGTCCTCTAAACGTAGAATTTGCTTTCATGTATTCATGCAAGTCAGCTAAACCATAACACAAAAGACCTTCCCCTGATGAAACAAATAACGTACCCTCAGCCCCTGACTTTGACGGCAAAGAGTCAATACTATCTGGCAATAGCGGCAGACGCGCCGACAGAGAAGATTCTTCAACCTCTAAAATGGCATCTAGTGGAGTAAGTGACGAGAAACACCTGCGAGCCCCAAGCATAGCCTGCAGCGAAAACGATGAAAAAACAAAACAAACCAACAATATTTTGCACAAAGTCCTTCTCATAAAAACATCCCTGATCTGATATTTTTTATAAAAATAAGGCTTCTTGAATTACAGTCGCAAGAAATTCATTCGCTACGGCCATTTTCGACAACGCGTATTTTCAGCAAGAAACAAAATAATTCATCAAAATGAATCTTTCTCGCTCTTTTTTCTGCGATCGCAATAATTGCCAATAAGTTGAAAGGGGTTGTTCATAATGAATAATCACTTCGTACTATTTAATTATTAGCAGATTTATTATGTTTAAAAAATTACTCTTATGCGCACTGAGCACTCTTGCGCCCAGTCTCTTGCTCGCAACCGATCTGAGAAAAAAGGTTCTTATTCCCTATGATGAGACAACAACGGTGGGAGACATCATGAGCACCGTGATTGATGGCGAAAAAGTCTTCAAAATTGCTAGTGCTCCTTATTTTTTCAATTTTTTCAACATGCCAGCTGAATTTAATGCAATGTTTAATGATCAACTAACACTGAGATCTTTTGTTAGATTTCTTTCAAGAAGCAAGAAATTATTCTCAAAGGAAACAACCCAGAAAACCTATGTTGACTTGATTGACCGTGCAATAAAAAAGCATGTTGAATATTCTGTTTCAAAAAAAACTGCAACACTGGAAGAATTAGAAAAAATCGAGTCAAAAATATTCAATCTACTTTCAGAGCTCTATCTTTCAGACCCTAAAATTAATAAAAAATTATCTTCAATGCTTTCAACTCCAATCCAACCAACTTTTTATACAATGATGCAGCGCCTCATTTTTTCGCAACCTGCAAAAATAATAAATAGTCAGAGTGGTCAGGCGCTCATCAAAGTAAAACCGCTCGCTCAACGGTCAATAATCACAGCTCTTTCTTTAGCAGCAACACTTTTATTTTTCTATGTTTTAATAAATACATCAAATTACTGGCGTATTATACCTTGCTTTATAGTATTTGCTATCTCCCTTATTAATGCTGATGAACACTACCCAAAAAACGCTGGGATGCATCCTGAACCAGGAAATGGCATCAACGTGAGCTTTGAAAAAATTAAATATCCTACGATATTTTCTAAACGTTAAGTTTAGTCAAAAATAAATACTCAAAAAGCTATCTGAGCGCGGCTCTTATCGATTGTGTGACGATAGTTTTTTGAGTATTTCAAGAAGATGCTCTGTGTGCGTTGCTACATCAACCTCGGGCAGGATTTCAGCAATTTTGCCATCTGTATCAACCACAAAAGTAATTCTTCTCGGCGGCAAATACGAAATTGCACGCATCGCCCCATATTTTCGGCACACGTCTCCATCGCTATCCGACAACAAACTAAATGGTAAGTAATGATTTTCCTTAAATGCTTTGTGAACCTCAGGTGATTGACGGTTTATTCCCGCAACAACGGTATTTAATTCTCTAAATTTTGAATATCCCGCACCAATGCTACATGCTTGCTCTGTGCAATTTTTGGTTTCATCTCGTGGATAAAAATAAAGAACAATGGCTTTGCCACGCTGCGCAGACAAGCTCCACGGCTGGGAATTTTCATCAAGCACCGTAAAATCTGGCGCCAAATCGCCAACAGTGAGTAAACAATTACCCGCAAAACCAACAAAATAAACCGAAACCGCTAGCACTGTAAAAAAAACTACCTTAATCAACATCAGAGCCAAGCTCCCACTTCATACATAAAAATGCAGTTTAATTATACCTATCTCCGAAAAGTAAGTACCTGCGCACACAAAAAAAATACACCGACCAATTAATGCAGCATGAAACGCTAAACATTGCCAAAAGCAACGTTTTCTGAGAAAAACAGATCTAAAAAACAGATTCTTTCAAAAGATTAAAATCTTCATAAACTGATATTTCAATGCAAAAACTCTTAAAGCTAAAAGAACATGTTGAAAAAAATTATTTTAGGAATTGCATTCCTTTCCCTTGCGCCAACAACGATAGTCGCAGGCCTCGCTGATTTTTTCGCAATCACAGAAAAACCGTCAAGGCCAGGACCTATCGACATCATGGCATCATGGTATTTCATGGCCCCGCAAAACAGACTCTACAGGCGTCAGTTCATTAGTAGCCTCCCCAATCTTTCAATGATCTCAATTTTATTATTTGCACCTCGCAAATATGCTCGAGGAGTTCATTCAGCTCCAGCAGCGATAGCCTTCGCATTTTTACAAAACTATTTCAGAAGAGCTTTTGAAGATGGCATGACCAAAGAAACCTTTGTACAAGGCCTGCTTGATACTCCATTTTCACTTGAATTCTCACACAGTTATTATCCATATGTCATTTTGCTCAATACGCTCAAATATATTTATCTGGCCTACGAAATAAACCGTCTTATTTTTGATATCGAGAACGAATGCGCAGAAAAAGGAATCGAAAGCGACATCACCGAGCAACTGGTCCCACCTAATAATAATTATTTCGTATTACCAACAGAGAGCGCATTGAGCGCAATGGCCCTGCACGAGGTCATACCAGCATTGAAATTAACAAATCCTCAAGAAGATTTGTTGAAAAACAGAGCATCTTTTGCAATCAAGTATTATCTATCACTCACGCGCCACATGATTCCACACACAACAATCACAATGCTCTCAGCTGATTTACAAAATAGATGCTATCAGCTTTCACATAGGATCTCAGCTCTCTTCAGAAAGTTACTTATCGTTGACTCCATAACTGGTGACATTTTTGCTGACAAGATCAACTCAGTCGGACAGGGAATTAAAAGCGGCGTAAAAAACACAGATTTTATCATAGGTGAGCTTAAGCTTCTCAAGAACGAGCAGCTCACCTTTATCTGGAAGACTATTATTACCAGAATGAAACGAGACGGTATTACTCGAATGAGATGGGATCGTATTATTGAAAGCACGCTTCAATGGATTTCTATTGACCTGAACATTCTTATGGAGGAAGGCGCCATCAACAATCTTCGTGAGGATGGCCATAACGCCGAAGCAGATGTAAGAGAAGCCAACCTTACCCTCTTGATGCAACACCATAAAGAAGTTTTTAAGGGGAAGGCAGGAAATATAGATCGTCGTGTATTTGGCTTCATGAAATCACGATGGCGTACAAACAAAGCCCAAAAAAATCTTCTAGCAGTCGCCAAAGCAGCCATTGCCGCTCAGACACAAGCGCAAGATGCTGGAGAAAACAACCAGGCCGTTATAGCTGCTGTCAATGCTGCTATTGCAGCTGCCGAAAACCCTACCATTCCAGCCGTCGCTTAATTATTTTTGACTTAATACAAAACTTTTAAAGATTCGACCTAGAGGTCAAAAGAAAAAGGGCGGAAAGCTGCCAATATTTTTGAAGAAAAACGTTGAACAAGGTCAGTCAACACGTGGTGTTTCAAAAAAACCATCCCAATCCCTGCATACAAAACTACCATTTTATTTCTCTCACAAGCTAATTATAAGTGGCTTAATTTATTGATATACCGCTCTATTTAAATAATGGGACTCAGGGCAATATCTTCCTTTTGCCGCCACATGGTTTGAACTCGCCGCACAAAGCGGCAGAGCCGCTGCTCAATAGGAACTTGGTACAATGTACCTCAAGGGAAATGGCGTCACTCAAGATTTAGAACAAGTACTCTATTGGTTTGGACGCGGCGTTGAAAAAGGAGACCGTGATGCACAAAATAAAATCGACAAAATTAAGACGATTCTTACACCTGCATAAAATACATTCAACTATTTTTTAAGCGGTTACCATTCACAACACCTTGAGCAAGTGTAATTTCTTCGCGGCCATAAAGTTACAGTATTTAATCTTACTGCCAGCTTAAAACGTCCTCCTGCTCGGGCATCTCTGAAATACTTGCATTTAGCCCAAGAACACAGTAAAAAACAACGTTATTCGCGCCCAATCGCAAGCTCAAACCATCACGGATTTCTGGTTAAATAAGGAATAAGAATGTCACACACAAAACAAACTAAATATGACTACGAAACCTCTCCTGATGGTTTTATCCCCACAATGGCTATCGGTACCTTTCTTGCTGACAAAACAAAAATTCTTATCATCGGAGATTTTACCAAGCGGGACTATAATGCGCTCACAGCGCTCGGAAAAGACGTCTCCGTGATTGATATCGTACCGCTCGAAGGCATCGAACAATTTTATCTCCAGTCGATTACCGAAAAAACGCTGTTTGCAGATAAAACATTTGACGGAGTAGTGCTTGCTGAAGTCATTGAACATTTGTTCGAGGATTACGTCGCACTCTCAGAAATCAACCGCATTTTAAAAGACGATGGCACCCTGGTGATCACCGTGCCCTATTTCAGCAATGTGCAAGATGAACCTGAATTTCATGTGCGAGTTCATAGCCAAAAGACGATCAGACGATTGCTCCAACACACCGGATTTGCAATTGAAGAGCATTTTTACCGAGGAGCTATAAGCCGCATGCCACAGAAAAATTTCATTGCAAAACTGTGTATCTTTGGAATCTCCAAAACCCTACGGGTAATTTTTGGCGCTCAACAAGGCAGCAATATGTTTAGACGCTTTTGCTTTAACTTAGAACGCTTTTTGGGATCTACACCGTTCTTTTTGCCACTCCAAAAAAGGTGTACCAGCTTTGGGGGCATCATGAAAATAAAAAAAGACTCAAAAACAGATTTTATGGAAATTCAAAAACAATCATTTCAACCACCAACACAGCAATGACATCGATAGATAACCTTAAAGAAAAAGAGCCGTAATTTATTTCCCGGCTCTTTTTCTTTTGATTCAAAACCAACCTTTTAGTAAAAAATATACGCAAGTACCCACACCCACCAGATAAAGAACTATTTTTTTTCTGATAAACCTTTTCCGGAATTTTTAAGTCTTTGTGCAGCTAGCACCGCATTTCCCGCCTTAGAAAGTTTTTTAGTCGAAAGACTTTTTTTTGGCGCTACAACGCTTGCATGAGCTAGAGTCTTTCTACCTTCAACATGCCTTGAACGTTCCACTGCTCCACCTAGTGCACCCTGAGGTTTCAATGATTTGCCATCAGAGCTTTCACCCGAACCCGCCAAACTAATTACAGAATCTAATTTCTTATCTGGCGTTTTTTGCTGCGCAGTGGTTGACGACTTTGAACCTGAAGAACGATCAGCAACCATCGCACCAATTCCACCAAGAACACCAAGCCCCATAGCTCCAAAACCAAGTGCTTGCGTCACTGTACTATCAGAATTTGCAGCATTTTGTGCAGGCGTAGAGATGACGCTGGGCTCATCAGCCCTAATTGCCCCAGCAGATAGACTCATCCAGAATGCTATTTTAAGAAAATGTGTCATTACTATCCTCAATTGATATAAATATTAATGCAAAGAAACTATAGCTATACACTCATACTGTTCAATGTTTTTTGATCAGCATTTTTCAACAACACACAAAAAAAAGAAAAAGAACCGGCGAATAAACCCCGGTTCTTTTTCTTTTTAATTAAAAACTAAATTTAAATATCTAAATTTCTAACAAAGTGCGCTTTCCACCGACGCCAATAAACCCTCGCAAAAGCTCAGGTCCACACTGGCTATGGCGGACAGGCGGCTATCCTTCGCGCTATTACGTTAGATGTCCAAGTTTCTTACAAAGTGAGCTTCGGCTTCGATGTATGCTTTGCGCTCATCAGCTTCTTCACCCATGAGTGACGTGAAGATTGCATCAGCTGCAACCGCGTCATCGATCGTTACGCGATTAAAGACACGATTTTCTGGCTTCATGGTCGTTTCCCACAACTGCTCAGGATTCATTTCCCCAAGCCCTTTGTAACGCTGTACGTTCATGTAACCCTTACCGGCTGCGATAATGTCACGGTGAACATTCATCACACCTTGAGCAAGTGTAATTTCTTTGCGACCAGGAAGTTGCAGAACAATTGTTGCTGTTTCATACAAGGCTAATGCATCAAATTTTGTACGCAAAATTCTAAATTCGCCACTGGTGAAAAATTTAAGTGGCACGGTCCACGTTGTTTTGTGCCGTTTAAACGTAGCCACAAACTTTTCACCCTCGAGTTGATCGATAGTAACCAAATAATCTTTAAACGATGAGGCGACCACATCACCAAGCTGAGAAATGCTGGTTTCAGCATCAAGCCAGGCAACGCTTTTGACGAGTAAATGGATATATGGAATTGGCAAGCTGAGCAAACGAGAAGCTTTTGCAAGTTCTTTACTGTATTCATCCATCAATGCAAGAAGCGTTCCAACTTCTTCTGCTGCAAGCGCTATGCCATCACGTACAAACGTGACGTTTTCTTGCGCCCAACGATAAATAAGTGCCGCAAATTCTTGTTCATCTTGCATGTACTGCTCGAATTTACCCATTTTAACTTTATACAGTGGTGGATTTGCGATGTACAAATACCCATTATCAATAAGTGGTTTCATGTATCTGAAGAAGAACGTGAGGAGCAAAATACGAATATGCGCGCCGTCAACGTCCGCGTCAGTCATAATAATAATTTTATGATAACGAACTTTTTCTGGCGTAAATTCTTCGTTACCAACGCCTGCACCAATTGCCGTAATCAAATCACGGATTTCATTGTTTGCAAGCATCTTATCGATACGCGCTTTTTCAACGTTGATAATTTTTCCACGAAGTGGCAACACCGCCTGAGTAAAACGATCGCGACCTTGCTTGGCTGAACCGCCAGCAGAGTCCCCTTCCACAATGTACAATTCAGATTTTGCAGGATCTGATTCAGAGCAGTCGGCCAATTTGCCGGGAAGCACTGAAGATTCCAAAACACTTTTGCGACGCGTAAGCTCACGCGCTTTTTTAGCGGCGTTTCGGGCTTGAAATGCAATAATCGCTTTGTTTAAAACTTTTTTAGCAATTCCTGGATTTTCTTCAAAATAGGTTCCGAAAAATTCATACAACCATGAATCGACAATCCCTTTGATGTCACTGTTTCCAAGCTTAGTTTTGGTTTGACCTTCAAACTGAGGTTCTGGAACTTTGATACTCAGAACAGCAGTCAAGCCTTCACGCACGTCATCACTTGAAAGAGAGATGTCTTTAAGCATGTTGAGCTTGGTGCCATAACGGTTACAAATTTTCGTCAATGCAGATTTGAATCCCGCTTCGTGCGTACCGCCCTCAGTCGTGCTGATGTTATTTACAAAACTGTATGTTTGTTCGGCATAGCCTTCGTTGTATTGCATTGCAAGTTCAACGATATAAATACCATCGTCTTTGAAAAACGAAATAACTTCAGGAAAAATAGGGCTCTTTTTTTCGTTGATATGTTTTACAAATGAAACAATACCACCTTCGTAAAAGAAATTAGCTGATTGGCTGGTAATTTCACTTGAAATATTAATCGCCAAACCTTTGTTTAAAAACGCAAGTTCACGAACGCGAGCTGCCAGCACATCGTACTGAAACTCAACGGTCTCAAAGATTTGCGCATCTGGCCAGAAACGAACCTGTGTTCCACGCTCGTCTGATTTGCCAGCTTCGATGAGCCGCGCTTGAGGAATACCACGTTTGTACGTTTGGGTAAAAACTTTGCCGTTGCGACAAATTTCAATATCAAGTTGTGACGACAAGGCATTTACAACCGACACACCAACACCGTGCAAACCACCAGAATAACGATAAGAATCTTTTTCGAATTTTCCACCCGCATGAAGTTTTGTTAAAACAACTTCGGCAGCTGAAATCTTCTCTGTTTGGTGAATGTCTGTCGGGATACCGCGACCATTATCTTTCACCGAACACGAACCGTCAGTGTGCAAAATAATATCAATTTTTGAACAGAAACCGGCAAGCGCTTCGTCAACCGAGTTATCAACAACTTCATACACCAAGTGATGAAGACCTTTAATATTTGTTCCGCCAATATACATGGCAGGGCGTTTTCTCACACCCTCTAAACCCTCAAGAACCTTAATAGACTGGGCAGTATACTGCTGCGCCGAGTCTTTTTTATCTTCAGCAGACATAACAAACTCCGTGAAATTAATTGCAATTTTTTACGTGTAAAAAATCATTTTTTTATAAAAATAGAATCCCATCTAAATAGAATATTTAAATGGGCCACACAAAAATTATTCTATAGAATAGATGATACCAAAACCATGCAGTAAAAACAAAAAATGGTTCATGATAAATTCAAATTTCAACCCCTCAGATAAAAATACACACTCCTATTTCATGGAGCAGGCAATTGAGCTCGCCAAAATCGCACTCGATGCGGGTGAAATACCGGTTGGCGCCATTGTCGTTGACGAAGATGGAACTATTATCGGAACAGGCTACAACCAAGTAGAAACCGATCAAACTCAAATTCGCCATGCCGAAATAATCGCTCTCGAGCAAGCAGCTCACACAAAAAAAGACTGGCGACTTTCCAAATGTTGGCTGTATGTCACCCTGGAACCATGTTTGATGTGTTTAGGGGCAATTAGCCTCTCCAGGCTCGAAGGAATAGCCTTTGGAGCAACTTCCCCAGACTTCGGGGGGCTCAAAATGCTCGATCTTGATGGAAAATCTGTGTATTTAAAAAATCTAATGCTTTTAAGAGGCTTGAAAGAGAATCAATGTGTTGATATGCTGAAGGTGTTTTTTAAAAGAGCCCGCGGGGAGGAATACTGTGAGTCAACGTCTAGCCTTTCTGGCAAAGATCAAAACCATTCTTGATCAAAAGCGTGACGATCTTATCACCAAAGCCCGCGCAGGGATCGGACGTAGTAGTTTTGATGAGAAGCTGGTTAAAGACAGTGGAGACGAGGCACAAGCAATTGTGATGGAAAAAATCGAAAACTCATTGCAGATGAATAACGCCGATGAGATCAAACTTATCGAACGTGCCCTGGACCTCCTTCGACGCGATGAATATGGTATTTGTGTCGATTGTGGTGAGCACATTTCGCAAAAGCGTCTAGAATATTATCCTTATGCTGCTCGGTGTATCACATGCCAAGAAGCATTTGAAGGATAATCAATTAATAAAGATTTTGCCGATGTAGCTCAGGGGTAGAGCAACTGATTCGTAATCAGTAGGTCATCGGTTCAATTCCGATCATCGGCTCCAGTAGCTCAACGCAGGTAATTTTAGCGGTACAAAGCACGAAAAGTGCACAAGAGGTTTTAGTACAATTATGGTAGCTCAACAAGTCTATGGAACAGGCAGAAGAAAAAAAGCGATCGCTCGCGTTTTTCTCAAAAAAGGCACTGGGATTATTTCAATTAACGGCAAAGCTCATACCGAATATTTTGCGACTGACGTAATGCGCGCAGTTGTTGAAACTCCGTTGAAAGCTGTTCAATCAGTTAACGAATATGATTTCACCGTCAATGTTGCAGGGGGCGGACTTCCTGGCCAAGCAGGCGCAACCGCGCTTGGTATTTCACGCGCACTCCTCATGCAAGACGAAGCAAATCGTATCGTTTTGAGAGCCAACGGTCTTCTCACTGTTGATGCACGCGTAAAAGAACGTAAAAAATACGGTAGAAAGGGCGCTCGTAAAGGCTTCCAATTCGTTAAACGTTAAAATTTTACACACAAAAATTTGCCAATCTATGGCACTTTTAGAAGGCCGGCCCCTCACAGGATGTCCGGCCTTTTTTCATTCATGCAGAAATGAGCACACTTCATTTTTATGGTTATTTTAGTAAAAACAATGTCCCAAAAAAGAAATTTGTTCTGACGCCAAAAAGCACTAGACTGGAATCTAAGAAATCTCACCCTTACCTCGAAATGAATTTTAATATGTTAAAAAATTATGTTTTTTGTTATTGACCGCATTATTTTTAAATACTGGCCACACTTCTCCAGCAAATAAGACTAACCTGCGTACCAATGTTGTTCTCAGGCTCCCAGAAAACGCCTCTGTAGCCGATCTTTTTGCAAAAATAGTTGATGGAAAGAAAACTTTTAGCCTTCCTGACACTCCCCAATTTGCAAGAAGCTATGAAGAGTTTCCTCATTATCAATATGCTGCTGAATACACAGCCGAAGCCGGCACAATAACCCTTGATGCATTAATGCGCTTTATCAACCAAGGACATACACTATTTAAAGATAAAAGCTCACAGGAAAATTATTCAAAAATGCTTAAGACGGCGATTGATTGTCGTGCTTTATGGGGACAAAAATATCCAATATATAAGACCTTTAATACACCAGAAAATTGGGCCGCCGTCCTTACTGCTCAAGAAAACGTTTATGCCCACCTCAAACAACTTCCCTTAAGCGATCCTCGGGTTAAGCGTATGCTTGAAGAAATTCTGTCGACTCCCACAGACCAGTCCACTGTCAAAAACATTCTCCACAGCCTGCTCTTCCCCTTCAGGTCAAAAGTTGTAAAGGATAAAGAAACCAACAAACCAATAATCAAGCTTTCATATCTGGCTTCCTTTACTTCTCTAACCATCTACCTTAGTGGAGCAATTTTCGCTTTTTCAAGCGCAGACTATTTTAGGATTAATAATGCTCCAATATCGGAAAGAATCGCCCGTTGGGTAAGTTATTTTTTTTGGATCATGACGGTAGTGAGCTGGCTGCTAAACTCCCACAATACCAGCATTCGACTCTCTCCTGAACCCGAAAACGGCATAAATGTTACAATAAATCTGACAGACGATTAAATCTAAGTTCCTTATTTAAACTGCTAACTTATTTAAAACATGTAAAAACAACTGTTTTTTCGATTTTTTCGCAGATCAACACAGACCCATTCGTAAAAAGAATTTTAATAATTTATCTTCTACGAATTAATCATACTTTTTTATAAACCCAACCCAATGAACTACTCACGATTTTTTTCTTAATATTTGCTCTCATGCACCCACTTTTTTCGGCTGACAACCTTCCAGGTGGGCTCAATTCGTACGCAGAGAAAAAATACAACCTTGTTTGCGCTCGCTATCTAAAAAATCTCCCTGAATTTATGGAAAAATTGCCCTTCATGAGACGCATACGTAAACGCAAGCCCAAAGGCGAGCGAGTGAATATTGTGTGGAACAATCCTGAATATGCACATAAACCTGAAAGAATATACTCGATTTCTTTTGATGAACTCTTTATCGACAATGAAAATTCGAAGAAGCCAGGGATTATTCGAAAACATTACTTGTGTGGAGAATGCTCAACATATTGCATCAATGGCAGATGTGGATTTTCGCTAAACTATGTCCCTGAAGATAATTGCTTCAACCTCGTCGTCATTAGTGAATCAAGCTAGCAAGCAATTAAACATCTCCTGATAATTTAAAAAGCCCACCGATCTGATAAAAATGAACTTTTTAGCCACTAAATCGGTGGGCTTTGACTATTTAGCCAAAAAGCATGAACATAAAAAGATATCAATAAGCTCTAACCTTGATTCTTACATGCGTATTTTGATTTCTGCCCTTTTCTTCCTCTCATCTTTTTTTCTCTCGCCGTTCGGCAAACTAAATGCTGGCTCTTGGCTACAGATTAGCCAGCAAAATTCTTTTTGGAGTCAAAAACCAACACATACTTTTTGGTTTAGAAAACTTAATTCCATCGAAAAATTTGCAAAAAACAATCAACTGTTGAGCATTTTTGTCCCTCGCGAAGAAATCGCACACCTTAAAAAAACCTTTTCAACGCCGCTCAATGAAGGCGCATGCACTCAACTAAAGCAAAAATGTATTCAAAAATTACTTTCACTCAAAAATAGCGAATCAATTTATTTTGAACTTGAAGACTCTTCGCACGAAAATTTCTCCATTAAACTTAATGTACGGCGCATGCAAGCACCCTATCCCGTCAACGACAATGGCATGATCGATGCTGATGGACTTTTCACCTGTCAGATCTGCGCTGATCTCGGTTGCGGCAACGCTGACCTCAACTGCCAGGCAAACAAACTTCCCATGCTGCCCGCTATCGAAATTTATGCAGAAAAAGAGCTTTCACCCTGGATAAAAAATATGATTACTTCATGCATAGCCCCCCAATCATGGGTTCGATTACACAAGAAAAGTACTGGTGCACTTGCGATCACAGGATTATTCTTCGGATACAAATTATTAGCCAACAAAAAAAAAATTGCGGGATTCTTTAATCAAACTCAAAAATCAGCTCAAAAAACTAAAGCAGACAGAAGGGCAGACTCAATTTCTACGGAAGAACAAAGAAGATTAATAAAATTAAATGCAAAAATAGCTTGGTTGCTTCTACCAACGTCTCCTTTTATTATCAGCGGTTATTCAAAACCAGCTCCAATCATAGAATTTGCAAAAATTAAAACCGGCTTGATCAAAGATGCCATTAAAAGAGGAACCAAGCGTCTCATCGTCAATGCACTTGATTTAGGGCTAGCCGAAAGCGCAGCTTATGAGTTGAACTATTCAACCCTCTTTAAGGATCTATTTCCTGAAAAAGCATCGCTCGATTTTGGCCGAAGCCCAGAAGATCCAACGCCTAAGCATCAACGATGTCTAAATATTTTAATTATGCGCAAATCTGTCTTTCATAACTTTACTATGTGTTCTCAATTCTCAGATCTTGCAGCGCAATTCAATGAATATAATTGGAAATTTTTGTTAATCGCAGATGTTACAGAAGACAAGATGAGCAAAACACCAATAACCGAGAGCGTTTCGTATGTCTTATTTCCAACAGAACGAATTGAAAAAAATAAGCGCGCTGAAGCAGCTCAAAGTCTTCTTGATCAACTATACCCAGCAGAAAAAGCAAAAAGAGCTCTTTTTTTGAACCCCCTCGGTTGAAATACAAAAAATCACCCCGACTGATACATTAAATAATATTGGCGGACTAATCTTGTGAATCTTATATGAAAAAATATTATTATTTATTTTTAATTCTTTTTATGGGGTTTTGCCAATTGGTTACAGCCTCACCAGAAAAAAAAATGCTTTCGGTTGATCCAACAGCCACCGTTGCTGACGTCATGGCAACCCGAGAAAAAGATTCCGATGAATTCAGGTTTCAGATCCCAACCTGTCCTGAATTTACCAGCAGATATTTCTGGCAAATTGCTCCCAGGAAAATGAAATCTTACAAAACTGAGCACAAAACAGAATGGGGCACTATCTCAACCGCCACACTTATCAGATTCATCAAGACAAGTGATATCCTCTTTGAAGATGCAGCCACTAAACAAAGCTACAAAAACGCCCTATCTGCTGCTATCGATGCACATAAAAATTGGTTTTCTAATCCAAGCGAGGCAAACCTTGCCCGCCTTAACGTTCAAGAAAAAGCGATTGAAGCATTCCTCCAAACCTTAGATTTTTCAAATCCATTTAATAGAAAACGATTAGAAAAACTTTTAACAACTCCACAAAAAGGTATTTTGACCTCATTGCTTCACTTATTTTCACTCGGAAATGCGATCAAATTCGTAAGCAAAGATGATAAAAATACTAAATCATCATTCAAAACACCAAAACTGGGAGCGCTGTATCCTGTTGTTTTTGGGATGGCAAAGTCTTTAATCTCACTGATACTTATTGGAAAAAACATTAAAAATGCTGATTCTCCCTGCGTTATCATTGGGATCGTACTTGCACTCCAGCTACTTCGTCATTTCAAAAACGACACTAATCTCACACCCGAAGTTGGCGATGGCATCAAAGTCAAAATAGAAGTTGATTACGGATCTTATTCGCACGAATATCCAAACGCACCATTTTGAAAAATTAATAAAAACCTCTATCTTTCTCGCCTAAAGTACTCTACTCTTTGCTCAAATTAAGTACCTTCAATTGCTTAATCAAAAACATGAACATTCATTTTAAAAAATTAGTTGTACTCATTCTTTTTTCCTCAATTCCCGAAATAAGTTATCCCATTCCTCAGCGCGTTGGCATTTGCTGCAGCAGAAGATGCTCACGAGCAACGGGCCGACCAGGTTTTGGTCGCAAGCTCAACGCCATAACGCATCGACTTTTTTTCTGGGTCTCAACGCTCGGAACTGAGCTTTTTACTGAACTATGTGAAGCACTTTGTATGCCAATTGTTATCGAACAAATCTGTGAAGAAGATGTTAAAACTGCTGAAATTTTTGACCTCATATTTGTGGCCCAACCTGAACATGAACTCACACAAGCCGCAGAATCACCACTTTTTTTGATAGAAAAAGATGAAGATCACCCAGAACAAACCGTGAACGAATATCCATACTGCACAACCTGCAAAACATTTTGGATGAATGATAGCTGTGGGTACCTTCCCGTGAAAACCGACCAAAAGGCCCGCAAGAGCTTGCGCATTCTTAACTTAATTCAAAAAGTTCCCATCGCAAAACCCGAAGCCGACAGCGCTCTCAGCAATCAGAGCGCACCAAAACATCCTGCCATTTGGGACAATACCGTGCCAGATGATGACATCGACTATGATGACGACAAAGAAGAATAAATGGGCGAGAAGATTTTATCCTTCTCACCCACTCTTGTATTTTTACTGACAGCTATCGCATTCAGGATTTTCGATATTACATGCCTGAACCGACTCTTCTGGAGCAGGAACCGCACCCCCTGCGTTTGAAAGGCCCTCAGACACAACATCATACGACCTGCTTTGAGTAAACCCATATTTTGAGGCATCTAATGTTGATTTCTCAATCTGGGTGGCTCCCATGGTGCGCAAATAATAGGTTGTTTTGAGCCCTGCTTTCCATGCAGCCATATAGACATCATTTAATGTTTTTCCGGTGGGATTTGCGATAAACACATTATGTGACTGACTTTGATCAATCCATTTTCCACGAAGCGCTGTTAATTTGATGAGCGCAAACGGATCAATTTCAAAAGCTTCTTTGTACTTATCTTTGATATGTTTTGGAATCGATTGAATACGTTGAATGCTCCCGTCGTTATATTTAATTTCATCACGCATGAAAGCCGTCCATAGTCCAAGTTTTTTCAAATCATTAACCAAAAATTCATTAATAACCGTAAACTCACCTGATAAATTAGCTTTTACATAAATGTTTTTATACATCGGTTCGATACAGGGAAATGAACCCAAAATATTTGAAATGGTAGCCGTTGGGGCAATTGCCATTGTGTTACTATTTCTCATTCCATGGGCAGCAATAAGACCACGAACCTCCGTCCAGTTCATTCTTGTTTTTCGATCAGGATCGACCTTCATGCCACGCTCTTTTTCGAGTAAATCGAGCGTATCGAGAGGAAGCAATCCTCGATCCCACTTAGAACCCTTGAATGTTGCATATGCGCCACGCTCTTGAGCAAGTTCTGCTGATGTTTTTATTGCGTGAAATGAAATAAATTCCATCACTTCATCAACAAAATCAGCGGCTTCAGGGGATTCAAATGCCATATCAAGCGCAAAAAGAACGTCTTGCAATCCCATCAAGCCAAGACCAACTGGGCGATGCTTCATATTTGAATTTTTAGCTTCTGCTGTTGGATAAAAATTAATATCGATAACGTTATCAAGCATACGAACTGCCGTCTTTACACTCTGCGCAAGATAATCATACAAAAAGACACCATTTTTCACGTGCTCTGCAAGATTAATAGAAGCCAGATTGCAAACAGCCGTTTCCGTTTCTGAGGTATTAAGCGTAATTTCGGTACAAAGATTTGAAGAATTAACTACCCCAACATGATCTTGTGGAGAGCGAATGTTACACGGATCTTTAAAGGTAATCCATGGATGACCTGTTTCGAATAATCGTGTGAGCATTTTTCGCCACAATTCACGAGCGCCAATTGTTCTAAACGTTTGTAATTCGCCATTTAGCCCTTGCTGTTCATAAGAAACAAATGCTTCTTCGAATGCTTTGCCATATTTACTATGAAGATCTGGAACTTCATGGGGGGAGAAAAATGCCCATGAAGAATCTTCCATCACACGCTTCATGAAAAGATCTGGAATCCAGGCTGCAGTATTCATGTCATGTGCACGACGACGATCATCACCAGTGTTTCTACGTAAATCCAAAAAATCTTCAAAATCTGCGTGCCAGGTTTCAAGGTACGCACAGGTAGCCCCTCGGCGATTGCCGCTACGGCTAATCGTTGACGTTACATCATTTGCAATTTTAAGAAATGGAATCAAACCTTGGCTTGGCATACCAATAGTTTTGATATCAGCGCCGGTCGAACGAATATTCGACCAATCATTACCAATCCCGCCAGACCACTTAGAAAGCTGCGCATTGTCGCCATAACATTTAAAAATATTAACCAAATCATCAGAAACCGTGGTCAAATAACATGAACTCAACTGCGCACGAGCAAGCCCTGAGTGGAGCAAGGTTGGTGTACCAGATGCTGAGCGGAACATCGAAAGTTGATTATAAAATTCAATTGCTCGTTCATTTTTTTGCGGCTCGTTGTAACAAAGCCCCATTGCAATACGCATCCAAAAGGTTTGCGGAGCCTCAATGAAACGTTCACCTTTTTTTCTAAAATAACGATACGCAAGCGTCTGCAAACCTGTGTATCTAAATTTTGAATCACGTGAAATTACCATGTGATCAGATAATTTTTGCAAATCAAAATCAAGCATGCGCACATCAAGCTGCTTAAGCTCAACTCCCAAATGGATCGAATCGATAAATGATTTTTTGTACAAAGACTCAAGTTCTGATTCTTGATACGATTTTCCAATTACATTTTTGTACAATTTTTGAAGCAAAACACGGGATGCAAGCTGTGAATACTCAGGATCTTCTTCGATAAACGGGGTCACTGATAAAATCAACACATCTTCAAGATCACGTGTTGAAATACCATCATACAATTGCGCAATAACTGCTTTAATAACCTTAGTAAATGAAACATTGGGCAAATCAGTAGCCAAGCGATACAAGGTTGCGTAAAGCTTTTCAACAGAGCACAAAGCTCTTGCACCATCGCGTTTGACAACTGAAATGTTCACAACAATATCAAGCTCTGAACCTGTAAACAATTCATCCACAGAAGAAAATTTATTAACCACGTGCTTCATTTAGCCATCCTTCTTTCTAATTAACCGTTGCAAAAAAAGACAATAAAATCCCCATCATTCACTGCACAATATCAAGGAATGTCATTTATTTTTTTAAAATATAAACAAAAGATGTAGTAAGTTTTTGTCACCATTCTGAAAATACTAAGGGTTAGTCTAACGGCGACCCCTTGTACAATCAAGCTAAAAAAACTCATTACTTTGATGGCGTTTTAAAAACAAAAAAAGACCACTTTAAAACCCGAAAAGAAAACTTAAAAAATTCAAACTGCTTAAAAAGTACCCCTAAAAACCTCTTTTTCAAGAAAAAAAACCCTGAATATAAAATATTTAATATCTAATCTCATTCTACCTTGACATCAAAAGCACGTCAGAGTAGGATTATCGGTATGATGCATCTTTAAGCGAGTATGTATGCATGAGCCGCTAGCTCAGTCGGTAGAGCAACAGCCTTTTAAGCTGTGGGTCGTTGGTTCGAATCCAACGCGGCTCACCACTTCACACTTTGCTCGCATTATTTTTTTAGTAAAAAATCTACGTCCCCATCGTCTAGTCGGACCAGGACACAAGATTTTCATTCTTGTAACAGGGGTTCGAATCCCCTTGGGGACGCCAAATTTTAAGCAATCAGCTTAAATATTTTAATATGCTTATTTCATAAAAAAGCTTTTTTCAGTTTTTTAGTTTTTAATTTTATCAAATAATCATGAAACTTTTCAGACTATTCATATTCGTCATCATTGCTACAATCATAGCGATAAGTGCGTTTTATAAGTTCAAGGAGCGTTCTATGGATCATTTCACAGAAACAAAAAGCAAATTCTTTGTTGGCATTGGAGCTATCTTTATCAAAAACGGCGATGTTCTTACCGTTTTTCGAACAAATACAGAAAAAAACAATCAAAAACATGGTCTTATCGGCGGCCTTGTAAAAACTGGCGAATCGGTCAAACAAGGAGCTATACGAGAAATTTTTGAAGAAGTTGGCGTTACCGTTAAACCAGAAAACCTCAAACTTATTCACACTATGTCATCACTCGAAAACGGCGAAGAAACGGTTGGTCATTATTTCTTAGTTGAATCCTGGGATGGTGAACCGTTCAATAAAGCCACTGAAAAACATGAACGTATCGAATGGATTGACCTTGATCAATTGCCTGAGACTCTAATCCCTCGCAACCGCCAAGCGATTGAAAACATGTTTGAAGAAATTTCATACTCTGAATATGGGTTTTAGTATTATTTTTGCCGACTAAGTTACAAAAGGGTTGGTAAATACTTACCAGCCCTTTTTCATTAATTATTTTTTTAAAAATTTTAAATTTAATCATCTGCGTGAACATCAGCGTTCGGATCAAAGTTAAATTTAAAGAATGTTGCAGCATCATCTGGTTTATTGGCGTTTTGATACACAACCATTTTAGGATATGGGAACACCACTGTTTTTTCTCTAAATGTTTTATACAGCGCAACTCTAATATCACTGGCAACTTCCCACTGCTCACGAACTTTTCTGATGCTCACAAAGGCGCGAACAAAATAATCAGCTCCCAACTGCGAAAAGTTTTCCAGTCGCACAACAGGCGCTGGCACACGAAGAACTAACGCATGAGCATTCATAACTCTTCTAATCAATGAAATAATCAAATCAGGATCATTTTCGTATCCTACCGTCACAGTAAATTCAAACCCTACTGAAAACTTACCGGCACCCCAATTGAATAACGAATGTGAAATGAGATTGCGATTCGGAATTACAACAAAATAATTCTGAGCAGTACGAATAATAGTCGAGCGAGCTGAAATTCTATAAACAATTCCACGAGTATTCTCGGTGCTGATGTAATGACCTATTTCAATCTGACGCTCTAGCAAGATAAGCAAGCCCGCAACAAAATCGGCAACCAAATCTCGCGCTCCCATGCCACCAAAAACAACGATTGAAACAAGCAGTGGATAGACAAAAAATGCTAATCCAACATATGAGCAACCAAGCATCAAAGAGAAAATGAGAGAAACAATGTGCACAATACGAGAGAACGTATTTTGAGCCCCAGGCTCAGCACCAAAAACTTCAAAAACCTTACTCAAGATAAATTTATTTATCAGAGTTGTTGCCAAGTATCCGACCACAACAAAGAGATACACCGTTAAAAGTTCAATAATTCCAAGCTTTGCAGATGGCCCAAGTGGAATCACCCAGTCATCAGAAACCGCAGTAAACAATCGTGAAAAGTTATATTTAAATCCCCAGATATGAGACAAAACCCCAACCATCAAAAAGGTTAGTGAAAAAAAGGTAACAGTTACAAAAAAACCATAATAAACTTTTGCGTGTTCAAATCGAGAAACAAACTCTTCATCACGCTGTTCGATAAAAACCCAAACAACTTTTTCTCTGAGCATTCCATAAATAAGTTGTGCGAAATAAATAACTCCGATAGAAATCGGCATGAAAAACGCGAGATACCACGCAAGCTGCGAATATCCAACGTATGGATTGGCAAGCAAACACAAAATGACAAAGAATGAAAAAATTGGATAAAAATAATATTCAACAATACTGCGCGTCTTTAGCCAGAACTCCCCACGCCCAAAAACAAGTGTCGTAAAATCATCTTTTTCAAAAAAGAAAGCAAGCGCGATAATGACAAGCAATGAATACCCTGCAAATAATACATTTGGTAAGTGTTCATAGCGTCCTGAAAAAACCTTTAGCGCACTTCGTATCGGTAGCGTTATCGCCGTTGCATAAAAAAGAATGTCCAATAACGCTGTTGTTCTTTGCTGATTTTTTTCACCATAAAAAAAGTTGCTTAATCGAACATTAAGCAATCGGAGCTCAGATAAAAAATCACTAGCAAGAAACAACCAGACAAAAACTGCAACCAAGCAATAAATACTATAGACCTGTAAACTTTTGAAAAAGGTTAAAAAGCCCCAATATGAAAGCTTCAATTTAAAATTAACGTAAAAAAAGAAGAGACTAAAAACTACCGAGAACTGTCTGAGTGCTGCGTCAAAAAAAAGTAGTAACACATTTAAATACCAAAAAATAAAGGTGCCGTTTTGTGATGATGCGAAAAGTTGTAATCGCCTTCTAACAGCCTGCAGAAAATGCCGTGTCGAAAAATAACCGATTGCATAAAACATGCTGCAAAAAAATAGTCCGAGAATAAATATCCAAGAGAAAAATTTCAGAAAAACAGATGGGTCAAATAAATCATAAATTTTCCAGAAGGATGTTTTTGAGAAGTGTTGAATTTCTTCTAATGACTTAATCAACATAAGTCCTGAAATTCCGCGCGCTGATCGACGCCAAATATTCACGTTTACGCGCCGAGATTCCAAGTCAGCAGAAATCGAAACACATTGACGAAGTATACGCTGATAAATTTTTAAAAGTTCTGCGGACCGTGAAGCAATTTTCTGTGTATGGGCTAATTGAACCCTCACAGACTCTCGCGCATCATTGATATAGCCAACAATTTCTTTGCTCTTTTCGTTTGATTTTTCTCCCGAAATTTCAACAAGTCGCTTTTTCAAACGATCAAGCTCTCCACCCATATGTAAAATTGATTCAATGGCGTCCTTATGGCGTTCTTTATATTTTTCCAGATCGTGCTCAAGCGCACGCTTAGTATTGGCAACTTCGTCGATTGAACTTCGCGAAATCTCATCACTCAACGACAACTGATACCGAATACTTACAACAACATAATAAAATGATTTTTCAAGCGCCAATGCATGAGCAAAATCATCATCCACCGTCAGCAAAGAGATCTGGGTATCAAGCGCTTTAATGATATTCTTATCCAAGACTTCTTGTGCTTGCAAAAGCACCGCTTCATCTGAAGAATCTTTGCCCTGAAGTCTTAAATTAGCCAGGCTAATCTTAAGTCCTTCATGACGTTCACGAACACGCTCTTTTTCAAAAGTTTTTTCATGTAAAATAGCTCTAATTCGCTCTTTCTCTGCGTTTAAAGTTTTTTCTTGAGCGTCTTTTTCTGCTTTTACTTTAGCAATATCAACAACATCAACGACCAGATTGCGCTTCATCTTTACAAGCAACCCAATTAATCGTGCGTGCTTTGATCTAAGCTCTGCTATTTCATCTTCAACAGCCAAAAGCTCTAAATCTATTTTTTTTATTTTAATATCTGTATGAGAAATCTTGTCATATACCAAATCAAGTTCTTCCTGAAGAACGCGCCTTCGTGATGCACGATCTCTCTCTTCAGATGCACTTGTTGTTGTTCTCTTGGAATACGCCTCAAGTTCTTTTGTTTTTGCATCAGCTTCTTTGCGAAGAAAGTCCATGCGGTCAAATAATGATCCACGCTCTGGCAAATAGGCATTACGCGAAGACATTTCTTTTTTTATTTGCTCGTCAATTTCTTCGATTTGCATTTCTAAAAAAGAATAATCCTCGATGGAGTACATAGATTTTTGCAAAAGATCATCGGCACCACGAATAACTTCTTCTGACTGATGCTGCAAAGTAAGAATGTTTCCTTCAATAACTCCAAGTAAGGTTGCCCATCCGGCCAAAATACCATTTACAACCTGCAACCTGTCTTCACACAAAGAAATTCGCCGACTGATTTCATCGCTGCTTATCGCATTCAATTCATTTCCCGGTTCTGATGATCTCAGCCTGCTCGCATTAGCAATAATTGATTTTCGACGAATCTCAAGCATCTTTACTGCGATAATTTTTTCTTCACGCAGTTTTTTTAACTTTTCTTCAAGATTTGCTATTTTTTGTAACCGCAATTGATAGTCATCGCGACGAAATACTTGTTCAACTGCACGCGTGCTTTCTGCGAGTGTTTTCAGGCCCGGAGTATTCTCAGCGAGCGATCTCAGCCAAGAAACAGCATCTTTTCTATCATCTTCTTGAGCAAGAAGAGCTTGGAGCATCGATGAAAAACAGATTACAACAACAAGCAATAAATACTTTTTTTCATGAACAATTCTTTTATTAAACACTCGTTATCCCCACAATCCTTCAGTACGCATAACTACAAGCATTTTTTCCATTTTTTTAGACTGAGGATGATCTTTAAAAACACTTAAAATCCACCTGAAGATCTCCCCGCCAATCGAAGCATACTGCAATAATAATTCTTGATGCAAGGCCAAATGACCAGATTCACTGCCAAGCGCCATTTCCTTCAGAAAAAATTCCAACCGCCGAGAAAATACATCAAGTGATTCCGGCAAAAAAAATCCTAAAGTTTTCATAAGCACCAATGAAAAATAAGGCCCAAATGCTTCATGCTTTTCACAAAGCAAAAACATGTCGGATTCTACGCATGCTTTTATAAAATTAAAATTTTCTGTGCATGGCTGCAACTGTGGCAGAAATAAATACAATGTATCAAAGTAAAATGTTAAAAAAAATTGAGTTCTAATTCCTTGAGGCTGCACGGCATAAATGATTTCTACTGATTTTACAAAAGGATATTTAGATCCATTAGTAAGCACATACTCACCATCAATAAGCGCTCCCTGGAAAATCGTTATGTACTTTTTAGTAGTTTGATAATGCGCAATAAATTTTCCAACCTGCTCACCAAAAAATACGGCTAATGATCCTTTTTTTAATATCTTTAAAACCAAAAGTTCCAAACTTGCTCCCCAAATAATAACTGTTCTCTTTTTATTTTAGAAAATGAACAAATCCGGGCTTCATAAACAAATACAAAAAAGGTACACTCCTACTCAAATAAGAGACATCATCAATCTAATCATTATTAGTTTAGACGATCTATTAAAGAAAGAGGATCCATGAATATTTCAAAAGTCATGCTTTATTCACTTGCAGTTTTTTGTATTAGCACAAATCATGCATTAAATATAACCGTTGCAGACAACGACATTGTTCATAAGCGCTCAGGAATGATCAAACAAGAATCTGTCATGCAAGAAAACCCTGCTTTTTTGAACAGAAGCATTCCAGATCAATATCAATTCAATAAAGTTACTGTTGAAATCAAAGACCATATCGTCATGGGTGAAAAAGAATTTGGCCATCCAGCCCTTGAAGGGTTTATTAATCTTCGTCACAAAAGTGTTTTGGGTGCAGCCGGAAAAACAGATATTGCAGACTTTCCTGGTGTAAAAATTGGTGATGCCTACACTGGTGCTACAACACTCAATTCAACAAAGCCAATTAGCTGGATTAAAGAATACTGGGTTCGTGCAAGTTTGAATGCCATCTTTGGTATGTCTAATGATGAACTTCACACGATTAGAATCGGCATGTTTCCTCATAGCGTTGGCCGAGGAATCGCTCTTGGTGGAGAATATGGCTCATCAAAAGACTTCTTAGCATTCTATTCAAAATCAAATGATTTTTCAGCGCCCGGCGTTTTACTCACTGGTAAAATTCCAAGTTCTGATCTCGTTTACAAAGCCTATATTGGATTTCTTGAAAACAAGAGCTCATCACTCCGAGATACCCTCAATACCGTAAACACAAACCGAATCGGTCGCGAAAGCACACCATGGTCAGGAACTGGTAACAATAACACGATGTATGCGCTCTCATTCAACTTCACCCCTATCAAAAACGATAACCTTACAATTGAATTTGAACCATACATTGCATACAACAGAGCTCTTGCTCAGACTGTTGAACGTCAACAAGATAGCGAAAACAACCTTAAAACAACTGGGTTAAACTTTAGAATCCAAGGCGACAATGGCCTTTGGGGTGCTGACTTTGAAGTTGCAAAAAACTTCGGTTCAGAAAAACTTTATTCTATCGATCGTAATGAAGCAATGCAAAAACAGCGCGGCGAAGACATGAAGCTTGAATACAGCCATATTCAAGAATCAGTTTCCGGAACCTACCAAAACGCTAAAGCATATGCAGAACTTAAAACAGAACTTGCATCAAATCGTCACCTTGATGGTACGCCATTCACGGTTTCTGTTGATGGCACCAACAAAACATTCCGATCAGCTGCAAATAGAATTCGTCCTGAGTATCAAAATAAATATGCAGGTATCATGGGTGTGTTTGACTGGTTCTATAAAATTGAAGAGCTCAACCTTGTGACATCAAGCGCTATTGGTTATTTCTCTGGCGACAGAAATCCACACGTCGATGAAGTCAACAAAACCTACAGCGGCTTTGTTGCAATGCATGAATATTACACTGGAAAATATGTAACCAGTATGTTCTTGTTCGATACCAGAACGATTAAACGTCCATTAACATTGGAACAAGGCGATACAGCTCTGACCGATGCATCATTAACTGATATAATTTTTGGTGGCTATGGATTCACCTGGAATAGCGAAAAATACAAGCACAAAAAATTAGTAATTAATTCAAACGGCTTAGCGTTCTTCAAAGAAAAAGATGCGTACAGAGTTGATCCTGTAACTGGAACAGTATTATCAGCCTCATCAACAGAAATTGACAAGTTTGCAAGAAAATTCCTGGGAACAGAGCTCAACATGATTATTTCAATGGAACTTCTTAAAAATCTTACCATGTCACTCAAAGCCGCAGTCTTCCTTCCTGGTCAATATTACCAAGACATCAAAGGACTTGCGCTGAGAGGTGATTACTACAATCAACTTGATATTGCTGACACACAAAATATCCCAGCAGCAAATTATCGCCTTGGAAATGACACTGCCTATGTTACAACATTTGCACTTGATTATCGTTTCTAAGACCTAGATTGAACTAATTTTTCTAAGGGGTTATTGTCATATTTGACAGTAACCCCTTATTGATTAAAATCACTTTTTGTTTTTAACTTACAAAGATCCTTCAACCAAACCTAACCCTTTAAAAGGTATTTTCATGACTACTTTAGAAAAATTAGAACGCTCATCCCTTTGTGGACAACTTTCGAGCAAAAACGTTGGATCAACCCAAACCCTCCTCGGTTGGGCTGCTACCATCAGAAATCACGGTGGAGTTATCTTTATCGATCTTCGTGACCACACAGGAATTATCCAACTGGTCTTAGACCCTTCAAACAAAGAATTATTAGCTTTAGGCGACCAACTACGCAGTGAATTTGTTATCGGTGTCACCGGAACCGTCAACAAACGTGCTGACAACGCCATTAATAAAAACATTCCAACCGGCGAAGTTGAAGTGCTTGTCGACAATTTGGTAATCCTCAATAAATGTGCACCGTTACCTTTTCCAATTGGCGATGAAAATACTGCCGAAGAGCTCAGGCTCACCTATCGTTACCTCGATTTACGTAACGACAAAATGCAGAAGAATATTCGACTTCGTCATGAATTGATTTTTGCAATCAGATCATACATGGATCAAAATAACTTTTGCGAAATCGAAACACCAACGCTTTCAAAAAGCACCCCTGAAGGCGCACGTGACTTCATTGTTCCTGCGCGCACCAATCCAGGACAATTTTTTGCACTGCCACAGTCACCACAAATTTATAAGCAGCTGCTCATGGCATCTGGCATGGATAAGTATTTCCAAATAGCTCGCTGCTACAGAGACGAAGATCTCAGAGCAAACAGACAACCAGAATTTACCCAACTTGATATTGAACTTGCCTACGCCACTGAAGAAAAAATTTATGCATTACTCGAAGGCTTAATGGCAGATCTTTGGAAAAAGTTCTTCAACAAAACACTGCCAATTCCGTTAACTCGTTACGCTTTTGATGAAGTTTTTGCAAAATATGGTTCAGATAAACCTGACATGCGATTTGAAACATTTGTGTATGACATCTCATCACTTTTTGTCGGAACTGAACTCACCTTTATCAAAACAGCTCTCGCACAAAAAGGACATGTTGGTGCATTATGCCTCAAAAACCAAGAACTCTCTCGATCTGATCTTGAATACTGGGTCACCAAAACAACGAAAGAACTTGGCGGAAAGGGACTGCTGTACATCAAATTTGATGAAAATAAAGTAATTCAATCTCCTGTTTCCAAATTCCTTCCACCAAATTTCTTTGATCAAGCAGCTAAAATTATCCCTGGCCTTACAACTAAAGACACTCTTTTTGTTGTTGCGGGAAACTATGAACCAAGCTGGAACACACTTGGAAAATTACGCGTTGAGCTTGGAAAACATTTCAACCTCATTGATACCAAAAACGATGCTATTTTCTGGGTGACTGATTTCCCGCTACTCGAGTGGGATGAAGATGAAAAACGATGGAACGCACGTCACCATCCATTCACTTCACCTCAAAAGGGCGCTGATTTCTCAAACCCTGGAACAATTTTAGCGCGCGCGTACGACATGGTTTGCAATGGCGAAGAACTTGGTGGTGGATCAATCAGAATCCATACGCCAGAAATGCAATCGGTTATGTTTGATTTGCTTGGCATTTCAAAAGAACGCGCTGAAAATAATTTTGGATTCTTACTTAAAGCTCAACAGCTTGGATTCCCTCCACATGGCGGAATTGCACTGGGCATAGACAGATTAACGATGATGTTTGCAGTCACTGACTCGATCAGAGATGTTATTGCATTTCCAAAAACACAAAGTATGCGATGCTTGATGATGGATTCGCCAACAACTCTTGAAGAAAAACAGCTCAAAGAACTATACATCAAGACACTTCCGGCCAAACCTTAGTTAATCATTTTTGAATTTTTAGGATAAACGAATATGAGTATGCTGTACGCTCCATGGCGCGAAGATTATGTAACCAAAAAAAATCGTGACGATCTTGATGGGTGCGTATTTTGTAAAATCATCGCCTCAAATGACGATGATGAACAATTAATTATTAAACGCTATGATCACTGCATACTCATATTCAACAGATATCCATATGCCGCAGGACACTTGCTGGTAATTCCAACATCGCATGGCTCAACACTAGAAGATTTCACACAAGAAACCCTCAATGAAATCATGCTGGTGACAAAACAAGCAGTCGAAGCCCTTTCTAGAGTAATAAAACCACACGCATTTAATATCGGCTGCAATTTGGGAAAAAGCGCTGGCGCAGGAATTCCTGAACACATGCATCAACACATTGTTCCTCGCTGGAATGGCGACACCGGTTTCCTTTCGCTTATCTCGCAAACAGGCGTTATCAGCGTAGATCTTAAAGAACTTCACAAAAAACTCATGGCTGCGATTCAATAACATGTCACGAGAATTCACCGATCACCTCATTCATGATCTTTTGAGTGGGCTTTCAAACATTAATGCGCGATCAATGTTTGGGGGTTTTGGCATTTATCAACATAAGAAAATTTTTGGTATTGTCATCAACGGTGAATTGTACCTCAAGGCAAGAGACGCACTGGTGGAAGTATTTACAGCCGCAGGAGCACAGCCTTTTACGTATCAAAAAAACAATAAAACATATTCCATGTGTTATTACAAAGTTCCAGAAAGCGTAATTAATAACACAGAACTTTTACAAATTTGGGCAAAACAATCAATTACGGTTGAATGAAAAACTAATCAGTCGATTATCGCTAAAAAGCGGCTCTTTTGATTCTATTTTTCCGGTTAATAAGTAATTAATAAAAACAGACCTATCAAATGGCAAATCTCTTATTTTTATAAATTGTTTTCTGAGGTTCTTTGAACATGAACATCCCTGAATATGATCTAAATACAAAACAATTTGATCTCGCCTATTCTCAGCAGAAGCAATATCAACGTCGACAAGCGACATGAATTTCAAGCATTTTTTTTGAATCACAAAGAGGTCTGGATTTGAAGCTAATTTATTTTCATAAAAATGAATTTCTGATTCACCGTTAAAAACAATGGGAGACCGCAAATCACTTGCAAGAAGAATCATTTCAGCAGCACTAATAACGAAAAACATTGCCGCAAAACAAAGTTTAAAATAATAAACAACAGATCGCCTCATCAATAATAAATTGAACGATAAGGCAAGATATATCAGCAAAACAACAATGATCAGGTAAGGCGTATGCCTCAAAAGAACACTGATAAATTCAGGGTAAATAAAAAAGTTGGGAGAATTCATAAAAAATCCTCCCAACTTTTAAATTAATTAATAACGCTTAAGCAAGTTCTGCGTCAGCAACAATTGCCTCAAGAATATCTCGAGCAACTGATTCTTCAGCCATGTCTCTGGTAACTTCATCAATTTCTCTGGTGATTTCATCAGCTTCGGCAGCAGCGGCCTCAACAATTGATTTTGATTCTGCAGTACAATCATCGGCTGATCTGAAGCATTCATCATCACCGCAATCTAATGGTTTAATACTAAACCAAAGATTCTGATGACGAGTTACGCCTCCAAGTGCGCTAAAACGTTCAAGGTTTTTTAATGAAAATTCAGCAGCCCCAATACTTCTAACCCCAAGACACTTTAACATTGCATCTGTTGAATTATTGTTAACCAATGCTTCTGATTCACCAACAAACCAGCTGCGATATTGATCAAGATACAAGCCAACCGCTTGCTTGAGTTCTGGCGAGCGTTCTCCTGCGGCGGCTAACAACTCAGCACAAACTGCATCCATCTTTTCTAAACAAGCATTTGCAGATCGATCAATTTCGTTAAAGGCTGAAAGATCTACATGTGAAGACTTGGTAACTGCCGAGAAGACGATATGTCTTGTAGCACCTTCAACAGAGCTATAAACCATATGTTTCCAGCCATTCGAGAAGAATTCTACGAATAAGCCATATTTTTCAATTAAGAAATTAAGGAATGATTCTGCATGACCCGAAACCTCAAGCGCTGCAATCGCAGCCTGTCCAGATTCAAGCATTGCGTTTCCAATAGAGGCAATAGCATCACCAACTTCTGAAATAGCTGTTGAAATAGCGCTTGCGGCTTCAACCGTTTCTTCTTCAGCCGTTTCAATAGCATCTACGGCTTCTGCCAATTCCTCAGATGCATTTTCCAATGAATCTGAAAATTCTGTAGCATTTTGCGCAACTTCAGACTCTTCAACCGCCGTTGATACGGTTGTTACAACTTCACTTAATGTTTGATGTAATGCCAAAACAGTTGCGTGCGCAAGCGCTTCAATATTGCCAACAGAGCAACCTTCGCTTGCTTGCACATCTACAGGACCCGTGTGAACACTGAGGCCTGGAAGTGGTTGATCCTCTCCATTAACTTTAATATCAACAACCGCTACATCTAAATCAGAACCCTCATCGACAAAATCACCTGCCGCATAAGAAAAACTAGCAAGCGCCAACAAGGCAAACATTATTTTCTTTGACATACGCTGTCTCCTTCCAATAAAAAACAACTTTTTATTTTTATTTTTTTAAAAAACAAATCTGAAAGAATCATCTCATAAAAGGACACTCAAGTTGAACTAAACTAAAAATTTAGTTACGATGTCGTCGTCCAATACTGTTTTATAGTTAGTAAATAAGCTTGCTTACAAAATATAAAATTTTTATAAATTCAGTTTTATTCGTACCCAGAACATTTTATTGGTGCTAGCGCACCTACCCTTTGCAATTGCCATTCGTGCAATTTTTTACCATTATTTCAATTTCATTTTTTATACATTCATATATCTGAAAGATTCTTATTATGAAAAAATTATTTTTCGCAATTCTTCTATGTGCAATCCCTGTTTTCTTTTTTTTCAACCGATCAAAACAACGTAATGAGAAAAACACTCCGCAAATTGGGATTATTCTTCCCCTCACCCACCCATCGCTGCAAAAAATAGTTGATGGTTTCTGCAGTAAAATGACAGCGCTTGCAGGCAATAATTATTCTTTTTTAATCAGAGACGCACATGGCGATCAAGTCATCCAACAACCAGCCATCATTGATGAAATGCTCTACAAAAAAGTCTGTTTGATGGTACCAATTGGTACACTGTGCACACAAATGACCGTACAAAAAGCCACAACAACCCCCGTTATTGGCCTTGCAAGTAGCAAAAAAAGCATTGAATCCTCTTCTTTGGGCTATGTGATTGAAGATGAAATAGATATGAAAACCCATTGTTCTTTTATCAAAAACTGCATTCCAAGCATTAGCAAAGTCGCTATTATTGCAACGCAAAACGAAAAAACTGTTCCAGAAATTGAACAATTCAGAAACGAAGCGCTGAACTCAGGAATCGCCGTTCAAATTATTTTTATCCAAAATTCGTCAGAAATTTATCTAGCAACCCATTCAATTGACGCAGATGTTCAAGCCATTTTCATCCTCAAAGACCATGCAGTTGTCAGTGGCATTGCAACAATCGCAGCATTCGCCAGCGAAAGAAAAATTCCGCTCATTGCAAGTGATGAAGGATCAGTGGAACAAGGTGCAAGCTGTGCGCTTGGCATAAAAGAAAAATCTATTGGAGAGCACGGAGCAGTCCTTGCCTACAAATTATTAACAGAAAGCTCAGACGTTCTAGAAAAAAGCAGACAACTCTCAGACATTACCGTATTTGTTAATAAAAAAAATGCGAAAAAACAAAATCTTAGAATAAGTTTAATCAATACTTTTTGCTCAACAATGAATTACCATCTAGAAAAAGTAAAAATTTAGGTTTCATTATGAATTTACTTCTTGCGATCTTGAGTCAGGTGGCAGTTTTTCTGCCACTGAGCATTGGGGTTTACATAAATTCAGTCATTTTAAATATTACTGATCTGACCATTGATGGAAGTTTTTTGATTGGTGCAGCCAGCTTTACTTTCATGATCACCCACAAACAAAATCCATTCTTGGCAATAATTGCAGCGCTTCTTGCTGGAGCTGTTATTGGACTTGTCTCAAGCATATTTCAAACAAAAAAACGCATCGATCCTATTGTTGCCAGTATTCTTACCGTTTTTTTAGCCCACGGACTCTTTTTTCTCATACTTTCAGGGCCCAACGTAGGTCTGTATGGACAACAAACACTTTTGACGCTTTTTCCACTCATCCCTAAATGGCTAATCCCACTCACGATAAGCACAATACTGACGCTCATTATTTCAAAAATACTTTCATCAACACTCGGCATAACACTCAAAGCATTTGGGGCTCAAGAAAAAGTGCTGTACCAAATCGGTAAAAACACTGAATTTTACCGTCATATCGGGCTTGCTCTGAGCAATGCATGCGCGGGACTCGCAGGAGCAGTCACTGCACAACAAAATGGCTATGCTGACATTTCAATGGGATTTGGCATGGCGCTGATTGGCATTGCAAGCGTACTCATTGGAAAACATTTTTTTAGAATAGTTACAGAAAATACCAAAAGCTCTCTCCTTTTTTGCTACATCGGCAGCATTATTTATTTTGTTTTCATAACAACATTACTCATTTCAGGAGTAAATCCACTGTATCTTAAAGGAATTTTTGCAATAATTTTGGGCTTAACGCTACATTTAACAACGTAATTGTTATCCCAATTCAAAATGAGCTTTTGATCTCAAGAGTTCTTCGTAAGAACATAGTCGTGAATGAAAAGATTCCAAACTTTCAGTGTTAACACCCCACAAAGTGGAATAATTAATTTCTGAAAGATCTTTGTTTAGCTCGTCGTAATCAACAAGAATCGAGCTTGGAAGTCTTTTTCGCAGGTGATTAATTGTGTCAAAAAGCTGTTTCTCAGTTGATTCCAAAGCTTTAATCATTTTACGATGATAATTAATTTCACTTACTCCAGGTCGACTCATACCTTTAAATGAGTCTACGGCATAAATAGCCAACTGAAAGGCAAAGCCTATAAGAATAGCGTTCCTTGCCTCATAATTAAAATTAAATGGAACCCCTCTAGCAATGCCTAGAATTCGACTTGATAAAAACACCATTACGGAAAACTCAAGGGTTTTTCTCACAAAAGCAGTAAGGGAAGAGTCCTCCCCCCCCTCTTTATCTCTAATTTTAGCAATCGAAAGTGGCGTTAAAAAATAAGATTTCAAAATTTTACGTGGAGCCAATCGCGTATAAATAGGATGAATCGAATACATTCGTCGAAGCAGATAAAGATTATATAACATTTCTTTTTCTTCATCAGTTGCCGTTGAATGCACAATTCGATCAATCACCGAATTACCACTGCATGGATGACCATTATCCATATCTCGTTGCTGCTCAATGTTTTGATACTCAAACTCACCTGAAAGCAAAAAATTACGAATTTGATCATAAGAAAGCTTCAAGAGTTATTTTCGTTGATAGGTTGAAAAATAACTAAAGTTATCAAAGCCAGGAAGCGATGAAACAGTCTCCGCTGGAGATCCCGCGGCACAAACCAAAGAAGCTAAAAAAAACAGTGCGAATTGAAAAAACATTAAAAACTCAGGCTTTTACTCAGAAATAACTATGTACAGCGTACCAACAAAACCTATCTTGTAAAAATCCAAACATGAGTAGGCCCGATAAGGGTATTTTTCAAATTTTATAGATTTTTCTCATTTCAGAGAGAAAACAACGTTATTGATAACAAGACCACTCTGAAAAACTCTTTTTGCCAATTTTGCGTCTTTTGCGCCTGCGCATTTAACTCGTAATCCCACGTTGGATACACACGCATGGCCCGCTTGCCACCACGCCCATCTACCGAAATAACATCGCGCAAAACTAACGTTTTTTTAGAAAAGATAAATAATCCAGCGGTTTCAGCGGTTTTAACAAAAACCATTAACTGATCAAAATCATCTTCAACGCCAAACGGTTCAATAATTCCAGACTGAGCTCTTTTGTAAAAAGTTACAAATTGCCCTACCTTTTTAGGGGTAATTTTAGCTGTACGAAATTCAACTTTTTCATTATCAAGCACAAAGGAACATGCGCCGTACTCAATCCCTTCTGTGTGAACAACCACATTTGCTGGCGCGCCCTGACAGTATGTTGAAATTATTTTTTTAAGGTTTTCAACATCAAACACTCGCAATCCCCTCTGTTTACTTTAGAATAACTTCTAAGCTCTCATGCGAAAATATGTATCCCGAAAAGACTATTGAATATGAAAAATAGAGCAATGGATAAAGCACAACTCAATTCAGCGTTGATAGAAACACCAATTGGCCAAATGATCGCGATAGCAAGCGATGACGCACTGCTTTTTCTCAAATTTACGAGCAGCCCAAAACTTGACGATGAAATTTCAAAACTGTGCCGTCGCCAAAATGCAGTGATAAAAGAAACACTAACACCACTCCTGACATCAATAAAAAATGAACTAACCGAGTATTTTAAGGGAAAGCTCTGTAGTTTCACCATTCCCCTGTGCCCTGAAGGAACTGAGTTTCAACAACACACATGGCAGTCGATCTCGCGCATTCCATTTGCCACAAAAACTAATTACGCCGAGCAATCAATGACGATTGGCCGCAAAACTGCATTCAGAGCTGTTTCAAATGCTAATGGCGCCAATCCAATAGCAATTATCATCCCATGCCATCGCATAGTAAGAAGCAATGGAGATCTTGGCGGGTACCGTGGCGGACTCGATCGTAAAAAATGGTTACTCAACCATGAAAAAAATTTAAACGCTGAGAAAAATTCATGAAAACATTAATAAAAATAAGAGAAAAGCTGTTACAAAATCTCTCAACCTCAACACTTTCTGGCGCTGCATTTTGCAAAACAGGTCCTGGAAGCTACGCAGAACATGATAAATTTATGGGAATCAACGTTCCAACCGTCAGGCTCATTGCCCAAGATTTTATCGATCTTGATCATGCGTCACTCTCGCAACTTATTGCCTCTGAGTTTAATGAAGAGCGGCTCCTTGCACTCTTTATCCTCATTCATCAATATAACAAGGCCGAAACTCTCGAGCAGGCGATTATTTATACCTTTTACATGGACAACCTACGCCATATAAATAACTGGAACCTGGTTGATTCTTCAGCGCACCTCATCCTGGGTGCTCACATCCACAATGCAGACAAAACAATGTTGATCACCCTCGCACAATCAAGAACAATGTGGGAGCGCAGAATCGCGATTGTTGCCACCTGGTACTTCATCAAAAAAAACAATCTCGAATGGACCTTTAAAATTTCAGAGCTGCTGCTAAGCGATTCACACGACCTCATCCACAAAGCTGTTGGCTGGATGCTGCGCGAAGCTGGTAAAAAGAATTTAGCGCAACTCATTACTTTTCTTGATCAGCACGCAACAAAAATGCCTCGAACCATGCTCAGGTATGCAATTGAAAAATTTCCAGAAACAGAACGAAAGAAATACCTTGGCCTTAAGCAAAAAGTGCTTTAACGCGCAAGGCTTGCTCGCTCTCAGGTTTTAACGAAAGCACGCGCTCGACCAAGACTTTTGTTTCATCAAGATCAAAGCTTTCATTGCCAACTTCATACAAACTCAACAATCTTTCTTGTAGTTCAATGTTGTCGGGTTCAAGTTCAGCTGCACGATACACATGAAAGAAATGCAGTTCTTTGGTGCCATGGTAGTGAGTTGTTTCTTTTGACATAGTATTTGTTCCAACAAACCACGTCATTTCAGCCATAAGTAAATGCTTTTGTGAGGTTTCGCGTCCCATGTCACGCATCCAATGCCAGACATAATCATAGGCGCAAATGCTATAGGTTTCACGCGCAATCTCCATGAGCATTGCATCGATTTCGTGTCCAAAAAAATCTAATCGGATAAGACGTAGTTCCAAAAAGCGTCCTTGAATAATTAAGTCTTTAAATGCCTGCCGCTTATCTCTGGCTACCATTTCTGCCATTTTTTGAATAAACAACTTTGGAGTTTGATTTTCTTTTTGTAAACGCTTCTTTGAACATTCTATAAAAACATCCGCACGTTCATCGTTTGGCCATTTTCGCTTTCTATTTGTGGCAATTTCTAAAACCTCATCTTCCTGCATCTTCCCATCTGGCACCAAATCTATGCTCAAAGCAGAATAGTACCCATATGGATCTTCAGGGAAAAGCTCTATCAATCTAATAGCATAAGAGAATGCAAGCTGATAAGCGTTAATCAGAAATGGCATCCCAACTTGAAGTGTTTCATTGGCCCATCGACACGAAATTCTATTCTCATCTAAAAAATAACAGTATCTTGGAAATCCATAACCACAAATATTTTCATTATATGAAACCTCAATGGTTACATTAGATACTGTTTCATTTCTTATCTCATCTGATGAAACCGCCAAAAAAAGATTTCTTCCTCTTTTAAATTGGCCATTTATAATATTTTTTTCTAATTCTAAATTAATCATAGTTTTCTTATCTTTGATAAATACTTATCTTCATTTCCAGGTTTGCAAACAAATGCAGTTCCAACTACTCGCCTACCTTTTTCAATTTTATATATCACAACAACGAGATATCCGTTTATCCATTTATATTTAACTAAATCGCCCTTCCACGAAACACTATCGGTTCCTTTTTCTATTAACTCTTTAACTATTCGTTCTATTTCTTCAATTAGCTTCAGCTCGAGTACTTATTCGCATAACATGAGTTTTCGGATAAGGCCTAAGTTTCTGACTGAATGAATAAAAGGAAAAAAAGGGTACAAATAGATCGTTTTGTGCCCTTTTTTGCTCGCTCTTGCTAATTTGCAGATTTGACGGATACTCATTCTTATGACAGTAGTTACTTTTAAAGATCCCGCAAAACAATGTTCAACAATAAACAATTATTATTTTTAATAACTTTTTTTTGTTACACGCTGCCTGGCGTTTCCGCAGAAATGGTCATTATTCCGGTAACCAAAACCAGTACAGTCGCTGATTTATTCACCTACATTGGTGAAAATGGGGAAAAGCATTTAAACATTCCAAAAACGCCACACTTTAAATACTCAATGGTTTACACCTACCCAAATGACTACTCAAACAATCTGACATTGAGCGCCTTTATACAATTTATAAAAAAAGGACATCTTCTTTTCGACCAAGGAAACGAGCGAACAAACTACGAAGAGGAAATTGAGACGTTTATCGGAAAAAAAAGATCGGCTGATGATCTGTGGTTTAAATATAATGATCATGAAAAATACAAAAAAAAGCTTTTAGAGCTGGAAAAGACGGAGCAACGCGTCATACATTACCTTGAAAAACTACCGCTCGATCCCAATAATTGCGAAAAATTGAGCGCAATTTTATCTGAGCAAAAAAACAAATCGTTGTTCTCTTCGTTTTTTCTCCCGTACCTCTCAAGCTTGTCAAACGAATCTTTTTTAGAAGAAGTTACCATACAAAATCTATTTTGGTATTGGCTCAAAAGTCTAGGCCTTCTTTCTATAATAATTCTTCCCGCGTTTATAATCGCAGAAAAACGCCAAACAAACCCCACAAATGTTGAAGATACAATCGTCAACCTTGGTTTTCTCTCGTTGTGTTACTTGTTTGTACAAACCTCAGTATTGATACGGATAAAACTACAAGATCCAATCATCGATTCTTATCAAATTTACTCTCCACAGGGAACACCCAAAGAATTCATTTTTGAACTTACCGAAAAGAATTAACTATGAAAATCATGCAAACCGATGTTGCTACAGCAGTTCTAAAAACACCCTCAAAGCGAAGATAAATACTCTGAAAAAAGTGTAAGTTATTAAGATTCTCTTTTGATTCATCCAAAAGTACTAAGCAAAATGCAAAGACAAGAGCGATAATTCCTTTCTCATTAAAAAAACATCCGCTGAAACAGAATTATCCAGATCTTTGTCGTACCCACCCGGAAGAGCTTTTAAAGCTTTTTAATAACGATTAAAATTTCCGGTAACAAATATTTTTTAATAGCTCTTTATGTTCATTCACCAGAGTTTTTACCTAGCGTTAAATTATATTTAATGCAGATTGAGCTGTAAGTATAAGAACCTTATTTTTAGCAGCTGTTTTGGCGAATCACGCTATAAAAGTTATTTAAGGCTGTAAAGTTATTTTTGAAAGATGAAAAAAAGAAAGGGCGGATAAACCGCCCTTTTAAACAATAAAAATCAGATTGATTTTTACTTGTTCTTGTTAATTTTTTGAGTTTTTTTGGTGGAACACGAAGCACCGCTACACGACTTTGTCGCATTTGCACCGATTCCTGCCCCCACAACCGCACCGCCACCTGCACCAATAACAGTTCCCGTTGCAACGCTTGTTGTTGTTGATCCGACGGCAGAAGATGCAAGCCCCGCACCAATGCCCCCGCCAAGAAGTGCACCAATTGCAGCACCGCCGAGCATATTCTTTTTGTTTTTATCTGATGAACAACCACCAAAACCAGCCAACGCTGTAAGAATCATGCAAAAAACTACTACTTTGCACAGTAAAAAGACATTTTTATTTTCCATAAATCACCCCAATGATTTTTAGTTCAACAGAGCGGTAAATCCGCTCACCCCACACCATCATCCTGACACACTTCTGTTTCAGATTGAAATAGTTAAGATATTTTACCTTCAAACAAGGGACTGCTTCCTACGGACAAATAGTTAAAACATATGACAATATGTAACTATATTTTTATCTTCTCGAGCTAAATTTGCTCGATGGCCTGAGACGTACACCAGCCAATTTTCTTACCAGCTTTGATTTTCACAAAATGCTTGGTACTCGAAAGCACTTCGACTACACAAGATCCCTCAAGCGAAAAAAGTACTGGGAAGTTTTCTGCAGGACCCGAGTGCACCGAAACTTTAGTTGGAAGAATTACCGCACGTAATGAATGATCATGCGTGACTCGCAAAAGGCAGATTCCTAGAATAAAAATCAGCAGGAATCGCATTTTTTTTGATAAAACATTTCGATCAAAAAAAGAATATCCGAGTAAGAACAAACAAATAAGTGCGATGAACTGGACTAATAACAGGGGAATATCTTCAAATAAATGTTTGGCTGTTTCTTGAATAATCTCTAGCTCAAATGTTGAATCTTTTTCTGCTGAATGCCTCATTAAAACCTGACGTTTAATTATAGAAAATCGCTCGAAAAATGAAGCGCATTTTTCTGCTCGGAGTAAGGCAATAAGGGCCTTAGAAAGATTTTTTTTAGCATGCGCAGCATCAGCCCTGGCTATCCAATAACTAAAATCTTTTTTTGCCACGCCATTATTCGACGCAAAACTAGGCACCAGGCAACACAACAACATAATGCTTAATAATTGTTTAAAAATAGCATGAATCATATTACAGGCCTTTCTTAACATTTTTTACGATTTAAAACACAAAGTATAAAAAATTGATGTTTAACAAAAGATAATGCTACGGTTATTCATCAATAAATAAAGCTTTTTTGGATTAACCATGAAATACGCATACCTTTTTCTGCTTTTTTTTATACTCGCACACAATCCCAAAGTTCAATCAAAACACCCTCATACCCAAGAAGAAGTATTGGATCTACAGCTTGATATAAGTTCAAAATTTTTAGAAATAATTGGAAAAGAACATCAATTTGGATGGAAAGAATTTCCAATGCGCGGACAAAATGCAATCTGTCGGCTCATTGCATATAAAATAAGTTTAGAAAACTTTGAAAAACCTACAAAAAAATTCGATTTCAAAACTATTTTAGACAATCAGCCAAATAGCACAGAAGGACAGAACTGCCTTGGAGCAATTGCAGAACTTCTTTATAAAAAATTTAAAAAAGTTGTTTTGTTTTCTGAAGACCAAAAAGACCTTCAACTATTTTCACGCGCAAAACAAGATCTCTTGTTCAAAAGGAATTTTCAAAAAAATGGCGGCAAGTCAATCAGGGATGATCTTTCAAGCGCCTTGAATGAAATTAAAGAACAAAAAGCTGCAGCTGTAACAAGAAAAGCAACCTCTAAAACATCTGACGAAGTGCAGCTCTGCGTAAAGAAATTTGAACGCGAAGCACGGTTACTTCTCACTATAAATAAGCTTGAAGAGCTCAAAGTACTTATTCTTGGCTTTCAATACATCCTTTCAGAAGCACGCCGATTTGATATATCTCAATTAACATCTGGGCTTATTTCTGGATTAGCTTTTTATCAAAGCACCGTATCTACTGTAGATCCCTATTCAAATATTTACGTTGAAATAGCTAACATTCTTAAGAAATATTCTTCTGATATATTTGGTGTTACTGAACTTGCAAACTATTTAATAACCATGTCTCATAAAACATTAAGTTACTATCACCTAATGAATTCTTCTTGGATTCCAAAACTAAAAAGCCTTCATAATATCTTTGCTCAAAGCAAAGGATTGTCGGTCTTACTAAGATGCTTGAGTTGTATTAACCCTGAAGAAATTAACAAATCAAGTATCGATCAATTAATAGATTACGCGCTCAATAGTGAATTTACCCTCAAAAAGGTAATAAAAAAACTTCGTTTATCAACGTCAAACAACCCACCAATAGAACCCATGATAAAAAAGCTCGAAATAGTTTTTAATGGTACCTTAAAACAATAAAATTCTAGAGAGTCGCATCTAACTCTGTAAGAATCTTTTTAAGCATTGCTGATTGTTTTTGATAATCAATTGAAGATTTTAATGAACCAAATCGAGCCGCCGCTAAATTATTAAGCTGCTGCATAAAAGAATTTATCATCATTTGCGGACACTTTTTTTGTTGCAACTCATGTTGAATATCTTCAAGTGTTGGACTTTGAACGCAATCATTGAAGAGTTTTAACCTGCAATAATCAAGTGCTATCTCGAATAAGTTCTCTACGTTTTTATCTGAATACTGATCAATAAGATTCAATGCGAGTTTCAAAGCAATACGTGGATGTCGTCTTCGTTGTGCAATTATTTTTTTGAATGATACGAAAAAGTAGCCCATCAAAAATGAGAGTGCCGCAAGCACTATCCATGCATAAAACGAAACACCTCGTTGAGCAAAATTCTGGTCTTCCTTAATACCCTCAAGCTCAAAATCTAAATCTTGCGTATCCTGCAAATGACTGATGTCAGCTGCACCATCTGAAGGCGCTTGCGGTTGAACTACAGGCTCATCTACAGACACTTTCTCAGCAGGCTCTGAATCGCCATCAACAAAGATCATCATGCTATTTGAGCGTAATGTTTTATATTCTCCAAGCGATGTATCAAAAAAATAAAATTCTTGCTCAGGAATTTTAATCGCACCAGGTTTTAATGGTTGGATAATATACGTAAACCGTTTTTCAGACTCACCCGATTGACCTCTTTTTATAAGATTGCCGTCTTCAGCGCCAGAAAAAGATCTAACATTTTTTGGGAGTTTAAGTTTTGGTAAATCTATTTGATCAAAACTTCCATTCCCAATAACACGCAGTGAAAGTTTTATTGTACCAAGCACATCAACACTGTTTCGATCTAATGACAAAGCTAACGATGAAAACGTTCCTATGCCATCAACACGCTTTGTTGTTTTTGGCAAATCTTTAATTACAATTTCAAGCCCATTCGTTTCTATCTTAACACGATGAGAATCTCTAGAAAGTCCCATAAAAGAAGTAACTCGCATCCCCCCCAGAAAAAAATCATCTTGCTCTGATGGGATATTATACAAGAGAAGGGTTGGTTTTATTTTTAATGGACCAGGCCACAGGGATGTTAAATAATATTTTTTTTGTATTACTTTTACTGATCGACCATCAATTTCAACAGATTCTAGAGCTGCATCACTTTCCTTAACTGAAAAACCATCAAAGTTCGTCTGAAGTTGCTCGATTTCAACATTTGGATTCCAACAATAAATTTCTAGGGTCACGGGAATCACTTCGCCATGGAAAAATTCTTTTTTTTCAGTTATTAATCGAGCTTGGCATGGAGCTCCTTGTTGATAGGCTTTCTGAAATTCATCATTTGATTCTTCAATACTTGGCTGACGAACACGAATAATACATTTTTCCGACACACCATTTATTGTTTTTGCTGGCCCTATTTCATATTCACCCTCTTCGCTTCCAACAACCGCATATTCAAATCTAAGCGCTCGCGTAATTTTTCCATTAATATTAACTTCGCTTATAGAACACCGAAGAAAAGAATTTTCTAACTTATCAATGCCATCGATTAATGGTCGCTCAGAACTTGCAGAAAGTCCTGCGCTCACAACAATTAAACGCAATTCTTTTCCAGGAACAACTTCATATACAATTTGACCATTCGCGTTTTTACTATTTGATCGCGCACCAATAACAGAAATGGTAACACTAGACGATTGTTGATCTGCAGTTAAAACCACATTTCCACAAAAAAAAACTATCGCAATAAATAGGCGTACTATTCTCATATTAATCATTCAACGCTCCTTTTATAAACTACCAATTATTTTGTAGCCCTGTTCTTTGACCACTAAAAGCAGCTCGTGCGGCAAGTCGTTCTTTTTGTAATCCAGCTTCATGTTTTGAAAGTTTCTGCAACAAGCCCCGAGCCATTCTTTCAGCTGCTGACTCTTCTTTGTTTTTTTCATCATGCCAATAAGTGTACGATTCTTCAGCATCTTTTTCATCAGAATTTTGTCCAATGCCAGCACCATCTTTCACCGCTTTATCATCAACGTGATTTACTTTTTTTTCATCCTGAGTCTCATCAGCCAACGCTTTCTGAGTATCACTATCGCTATTCTTAGCATTATTATCCTGATTCCAGCTTTCTGCTTCATCTGAACCCAGTTTATTTTTTAATCCATCATCAGAACCGTTATCACCAGAGTCTTTCGATGTTTCTTCTGGCTCTTTGGCAGGTTGCTCATCAGATTTTTGGTCATCAAGATTATTTTTTTCAGAATCCTTTTCTTCAGCTGACTGATCCTGTTGAGGCTTTGGCTCAGCATCTTCTTGTGACTTTTTTTCATCAGCAGCATCAGCCTCATCTTTGCTCTCAGATTTATTATCTTGAGCAGAAGAGTTATCATCAGCAGCATTCTTTTCAGCAGCCGATTGATCGTTATTATGTTCTGATTCTTTGTTATCAGCATCGTTCTTCAAGGGATTTTTATTTCTGTTATTTTGCGAATCAGAATTATTATCACCGTGAGATTTTTGTGAATTTTTATCACAAGCCTGATCATCATTCTGAGGTGGCTTGCTTTCATTGTCTGAATCTTGTTTCTGATCCTGATTCTCATTATTTTTTTGATCAGATGATTGATTATCATCCTTCTCATCATTTTTTGAAGAACCACCTTTTTGCTTTTGGTCAGACTGTTCTTTTTTTTCTTCTTTTTTGAGTTGTTCCTGACGCTCAATAACTAATTTTTTAAAATCATGTATCGACTGCTTAAGTTCTGGCAATTTAAGTGCTGTATTAAAACCAATATCAACCAGCTCATACCGCTCTAATCCGCGTTGCAGATCAGCTAATTGATCTGATAAAACATCATCAGGAATCACTTTTTCTTGCCATTTCAAGGCATCCAGTGCTGCCGTTGAACTACGTGCAAAAATATTACCTGAATTAACCGCAGAGCGAGAATACAAAACCTCTCCCGCATCGCGGCGAGCATCAATAACACGACTAAAAGAAGCTTGCGCAAGATCTTTATTTCCCTTTTTATACGCTAAAACACCTAAATTATAATTAATTAATGGGTCATACGGATTCAGAAGTTGTTGCTCTAACAGATCCTCAAAGCTATCTTTTTTTTCTGCAAAGAATGAGGGGAATGGCCACCATGAAAAAGCATTTGAGGACTGCGCACCCAAAAGAAATAGACTTAAAAAAAATATACGAATCATCATAGAGCTCCTAAATTAATGCATTTATCGCATAGAAAAAAGCAAAAATAGCGGCTGCTATCGAATAACGCTCTTCATTTAAAGAAAACTTACGATCATGAAAGCGCTTTTTCTCAAGGCCATGAATATACTTAACAATAGAATCTATGTCATCGTCAGTATCAGTAGCTTGCACACAAAATCCTGAAAGCTTTTCTGCGACCTTAGCAAGATGCTCAATATTTAATCGTGAAAGCGCCATCTCTCCTTGAGCGTCTTTTTCATATCCAACAATTCGACCAACTCTATCCTTACATGGAATCGGAGCACCTTCTTGCGACCCCACACCAAGAGCCACCAACTTAATATTAAGATCTTTGAGCTTACTCGAAACCTCATCAAGACGAGATGAAAAATCTTCGCCATCCGTCACCAACAAAATAAGCTTAGTTGAATCATCAGCATTTGATTTAAACAGATCAACTGACTTCAACAATGCCTTATCAATTGCCGTTGTGCCCGAAGCTATAATTTCAGTATCAACCTGATCGAGATACGAAATAAATGCATCATAATCAACCGTCAATGGAGACTGAATGAACGCAGTCCCAGAGAATAAAATCAACCCCATGCGTTCACAGTTCAATTGAGAAAGCATCATTTTTATTTTTAATTTTGCAAAATCCAGCCGCGTTGGCAGCACGTCACCTCCTTGCATACTGCGAGAAATATCAAGAATAACAACAACATTGCGGCCTTCTTGCAACATCGAAGTTTCTTTTTTCCCCCACTGAGGACGAACTAATACAAGCCCGAGAAATATTATTGCAACAACAAATGTAACCATCCTTGAAATTCTTTTTACAGCAGAGGCGCCACATAAAAATTTATTTCTATAAAAGGAATTTTCTACTAATTTTATCCACCGAGAAAACAAGGTGTATTGAAAAAAATAGACTCCAAAAATTAATACTCCAAAAAAACCAATCCATGGTAACAATGGTAGTTTTGCAAAAATAATTGGCTCACCTTTAAACATCATACCGGCAACCTCCACCATAAAAATCTCAGCAGAAAATCACATAAGAAAAAGAAAATACCAGCCAACAGAAATGGTAAAATAATTTCTTCTTTTTTCGTATACAACGTTGTCTCGTAGACTGTTTTTTCAAGCTCATCAATAGTTTTGTAAATTTTCTCAAGATCCTGTGGCTTTTGAGCCTCAAAGCACATTCCACCTGTCTTTGTCGCTATTTTTTTAAGCGTTTTCATATCAAGTTGAAAGTCATTTCCCCTTGGAATTAAACCAAACTGAGGATGACGCTGATAAGATTGTCTCAGTCCACCAATCCCTATTACATAAACTTTTACTTTAAAGATATTTGCAACGTCAATTGCACTATCAATATTAAATGTATCGCCAGGAGATGAGCACCCATCTGTCAGCAATACAATAACTTTACTTTTTGCCTTGGAATGCCTCAGCCGATTGACCGCAGTTGCAAGCCCAGCCCCAAGAAAAGTTTCTCCAGCTCCAACAACACGGCCAATAAATAATTCTGAAACAGTGTCTTTTAATAATTTTTTATCAAGCGTTAATGGACACAAAGAAAGAGCATCTGATCCAAAGACAACAATCCCGAGCGAATCATTCTCTCGGCGATCGATAAACTTAATAGCTTCTTCTTTTGAAACCTCAATACGGGTTCTTTGATCATGAGGATCATCAATCAACTCCATAGAGCCCGAAACGTCTAGTGACAAAATAATATCAACACCGTCAACGTTAACTTTTGAATTTTTATCGACCAATTGTGGTCGTCCAGCAAGAAAAATAAAACTACTTAAGCAAAGAAACCGTATTGCATTCAATACAAACGTTACCGAAAAGCTTCCAGTATTTCTCGTCGCAAAAGGAGCTTGTGAGTATCGATAATAAATAACCGGTCCACGTTTTTTTAGAATAATTCCCCAAAGAGCCTGAAGTAAAAAACCAACAACCAGAACCCATGGGTAGGCAAATGTAATCATGCAAGATCCCTGATCAATTTGATAAAAATTCTATCAAGGCCATAGTGTAAACAGATACGAAAAATCAAACAAGCGCTGAGGCTTATTCGCACGCAGGATAGCAAAAGCCCGATTTGCAATTTTATCAAAATAGCTCAACTATTAAAATATCTCTAATGCTCCCCTACTGTTTTTTTGATGATACTGATATCTCTTATATTTTTTCTTCTTTCAACCATTTTCCAGGTGAATACGGCACAGCTTCCTGCAATAATAGAACCTATCATTTATCAGAAAGAATCTAACCCTTCTGCAGCCCATTCAGAAATAATAATTTCTATAAAAGAATACTTAGACTTCAAAAGAGCTTTTTCCTCAGTAAGGTCACTAGAAGATCCAGCGCTCCCTCAAGTCACAATGTTTCGAAAACTCTGTTTTCTGATAGAAAAAGCACCTTCATTCAAAAATCAACCATTCAAACTTATGGTATCTTGCGAAGATGAAAAATATTCCTTTTCCCTTATTTTCAACACCCCAAAGACACAAAATTCAAAATCGTTGCCAGTAACCCAGCTAAAAGTTCAAGGCTCAACAAATAGAATTCCCTCCGAAATAAAAAATTTTTTAGATTCCATTTTTAAGAAGAAAACATTCTGGAACACGAAGATAAAGCTTAAAGTAACGATTCTTCTTGTAATGGCCGGTTTTTTAAAAGCTCGCTCTCGCATCATTGGAAAATTGAGGCAAACCTTCCACAAATTCAACAGAAGAAAACCCAGAAAAAACAATGTTATAAATCTTAAGATGAATGGTATCTGTGTAAAAATTTATAGCTTTATTACATCCATTTGTTCTGGGTCTTACGCATACTGCGTTCCAACAACTCCTCAAAACTTTTACGGATACGAAAACATTATCCTTGGAATTCCGAATGAAATTAAAGGTTCATATGATGATTATTTTAATTCTTTTTGGGAAAATCTCATAACAAACAAAACTGAAAACTCAAAAGAGCCCAAACTCAGCAAGAGCACAAGCCTAAGTCTTGTAATTCCATTAAGCTTAATGTTGCGTGCTATGAATTTTGAAATTCAACATGAGTGTAGTTGCGCGTCGATATTTAATGAAACCCATTCAAAAATTTCATCTTTTGAGCGTTTGTTCCAACAACCAATTGAACAATTAGCAAAGGCACACTCAATAACTATTTTCTTGATTGATGACATTAAATACACAAACGCCTCATGCATTAACATATGCAATCCCACCAAAAGATTAGTCAGCAAAATACAGTCTACACTCCCTCAGAGCTGCAACGTTATATACATAAGTTTTCAAAAAAAATATTCGCTGTCGTTTCTTACCGAGAATTCCATTTTTAACCATTACAGATTTAAAGAAAACCTAGAAAGATTGCTTGCCTAATCTTTACGCAAAATAATTTTTAAAGCGGGTGATCACTTTTATGTACAAAGTGTTAATAACAACGATTGGCATCAATCCAGTCAAAACACTCACGCTTATTCGCCCCAAAACCAACAAGAAAATCAGTAAAGCATTAACAATTTTTGTTAAAAATCCTAGCTCAGAAAAAACTTCTGCAAAAATCATCACAACTGACGATGTTGATCCCGCTAAGATCAGAAATGATATTTCAAAAAAACCCTGCACAATAATAATTATTGGCAAAAACCTCATGTATCCAAAAAATCCCTTACGCACAGCAATCAGCAAATCATGCGAAGTTGATTCTCCATCAAGGTAGAAAAGTACGCTAAAAGCCCATATTCCAATAAAGGGAGAGAAGAAATGTGTTGCCATAAAAAATGAATACACGAGAAACCCAAGGGATATAAAAAATTTATTGTTCTTTAGAATCTCAAAAAAATAATGCAATCCCTTCTCTTCCCGAGATGGCCGCGCAAATAAAATGATCATTAATGAAAAAAGATATGAACATGCAAAATTGATCAGTAATAAAAAAAACGTCCCAAACCCTGATAACGATGATGGCGCAAGCCCTCTCATAAAATCATAAACACCCTTAAAACCAAGCGTTTGCAGTGTTGGTAAAAAGATAATAGGCAACAGTATGCCGATCGCCAAAAACAAAACACCAAAGCGCCAAAAATAATTAACCATAGAAAGTAATGATCTTTTAGCGGTCGCAAGTGAAATCAATAAAATATTCTTAAGCTCAGGCCAAACAAGCAACTCAAAACAAGGAGCAAAAAAGCTTTCTACTCGCTTCATATACAAGTACTCCCAAAAAATTTTTCAGCACGATAAAAAAAACAATCTAAAATTCGAGCATATCTATAAAGTTTTGACACATAGTCATTTTATCATGTATGGTCAAAAAAGAACATAACGACTCTGGAGTCGTATAGTCAAGACGGATAAAACTCAGTATCATTACACCAGTTAAGACCCATATAAATCGGAAAATACTATGTCTGGCAACAGTAAAGATTCACAATCCCCTGACACAACTTCTCAAAAACTTATTATCGTAGAGTCACCAGGAAAAATAAAAACCATTACTAAATTTCTTGATAAAAACTTTAAAGTTGTCTCAACTGTTGGCCACATAAAAGATCTCCCTGAGAAAAAAGTTGGCGTTTCTTTTGACGAAAAAACAGGCGCTATAGATCTTGAATATGTCGCATTAGACGGAAAACAAAGCGTTATATCTGAAATTTGCAAACAAGCCTCCAAGTGCAGTGAAGTGTATCTCGCATCCGATCCTGATCGCGAAGGAGAAATTATTGCGTGGCACATTGGTGAAGAAATCGCAAAAACAATGAAGGGTAAGGGAAAAATCTATCGTATTTCATTCAACGAAATTACCAAGCCCGCCATTCTTGAAGCTGTTTCAAATAAAGGCAACATCGACATGCCAAAAGTTGCCTCCCAACAAGCACGTCGAGTTCTTGATCGCTGGGTGGGGTATGAAGTTTCACCACTGTTGTGGCGTAAAATAACCAAAGGCCTTTCTGCGGGACGCGTTCAGTCAGCAGCAGTCTTGATTATTTGCAACAGAGAAGATGAAATTCGTATTTTCAAACCTGAAGAATCGTGGTCAATTCACATTCTTTTTGCGATCGGAAAAGAAACACTTCTGGCAGAACTGTTTAAGATCAAACAAAAAGCCGCAAAAATTAAAAACGAAAAAGATGCAACCGAAATACTCGCAAAAATTGAAAAAACAGCTTTTTCTATCACAACAATTACCGAAAAAGACAGACTTCGAAACGCACTTCCTCCATTTATGACGAGTACCTTGCAGCAAGATGCCTACAATAAGCTTGGTTTTTCTGTTGATAAAACAATGATGCTCGCGCAAAAACTCTATGAAGGGGTTCCGCTCACTGATCCAAGTAGCCCTGAAGCATTAATCACGTACATGAGAACTGACTCACTGCGTATTTCTGATACCGCCCTTGAAGAATCAAAAAAGTTTATTATTTCGACCTACGGCAAAGAATTTTATCCGTCAAAAACAAATATTTTTGCAAAAGCTGGCGCACAAGACGCCCACGAAGCGGTCCGTCCGATTAGTGTTAACATTTCACCAGAAAAAGTTACCGCGTGCGTCGAACCTGATCTTGCAAAACTTTATAAACTTATTTGGCAGCGATTCGTGTCATCGCAAATGGCACCTGCAAAATACTTTCAACGACAAGTATTAATCGACGGTGATGACTTCACTCTGAAAGCCACCGGCTCAACACTTGTTTTCGAAGGCTGCTTAGCTGTTTATTCTGTTGAAGAAGAAGGCGATGAAGAACAAACAACAAAAATTCCTAAAGCCATTGCAACAGGACTTGCCTTAAATCAAAAAGAAGCTTCAAAAAAACAACACTTCACGCAGCCACCAGCACGATACACCGAAGCCACTATGATTAAAGAACTCGAAAAACGTGGGATTGGTAGACCAAGTACCTTCATGGCAACGCTTTCAACCATTCAAAAACGTGGTTATGTTAAAAAAAATCTCAAACGATTTCAGCCAACTGAACTTGGTGAAACCGTAAATAAATTTTTAGTACAAAATCTTCCTGACATTTTTAACGTAACGTTTACCGCAACCATGGAAGAAGATCTTGATAAAATTGCAAATAACGAAGCACAAAGAGATGTGGTGCTCACCAATTTTTACAAAAAATTAAAGGATGATCTCACCGCTCTTGGTGAAGTTCCAAAAGGAAAGACAACTGTTGTGACTGACATCAACTGCGAAAAATGTGGCAAAAAAATGGCAATCAGATTCGGCAAAGGCCAACAATTTCTTGGTTGTACAGGTTTTCCTGAATGCACATCAACTTCACGCTTTGAACGCAACGAACAAGGCGAAATAAAATTAATTGCTCAAGAACCATTGCCGATACTTGATGAAAAATGTCCAAAATGCTCGTCAGCAATGATTGCACGGGTTGGTCGATTTGGTCCGTTTGTGGCGTGCTCTGGCTATCCAAAATGTGTGTACATCAAACAAGAAGTTTTTGAACATCCATGTCCTGGTTGCGCCGGACAACTGGGTAAGAAAAGCTGGAAGAATGGTGTTTTCTGGGGATGTAATAATCATCCAAAATGTACCGTTGCCTTCTCGGGTGAGGTGAGAAATACACCGTGTCCCGAGTGCAATACACCGTTTCTTGTTTACGCCGCAAAAACAGGTCTCAAGTGTCAAAAACCTGGATGCTCATTCGTTAAAGCTGAATAAGAATCAAACCGTTAAATAAAGCTCGCCAAGATTCCAATAAAGATCCAAATAGCCTCTGCTGCAAAAACGCCAGAGGCTATTGGCATATATTTTTTTGTATCTTGAACGATGTAACTCAAACCTGCGCCAAAAAGAAAAGCAAGCACCAATTCTTTTGGCATCAAAAGTCCACCCAAAACCATCGCAGGTGAAATGTTAATGAGTTTTAGTATGAATCCTGAGGCTAGCCCAATGCCAAGGCTCCAGAGATCAAAATCAAACGATTTAATCAGTAATGCCCTCGCATACCCTCTGAACCCAAAAAATGCTTTGGATCCAAGATCAAGATGGCAACACAATAAATAAAATGCTCCTGCAATAAAAAGTGCCCCAATAATACTTGCAACAACATGTAAATAATACATGGTTCTGCGCTTCATCTTGAGCTCATCAGCCAATCGATACTGAAATAACATACTGGCTGCAACGGCACCAACAATGCAAACAACGGCCGATACCAAAACCGCTTGGTATGGCGTAATCTTAAAAAAAACTAATGTAGGAATCATCACAAATGTTGCAAATCGACCAAATTGCACCAGGCCAATTTGACCAGCAATTAATGTCATTTGATAAACCGAAACAAAAGTTGTTGCAAGCACAAAAAGAATCAGCAATGGTGATGTTATCCCATACAGCCAGAGTCCAGAAATAGACAATAAAGCAACTGCAGCAGCATATTCAAAGCGCGCATTGCTAAAAAATACGCTCAACCAACTACGTTTTTTTAGTGCGTTTTCCTTAACATCAGCAATCTCAAATGGAGTTGATAAACTTTGTGTTATTTTTTTTATACAAAAATGTAAAATTCCCCAACTCAGATCAACTAAAACAAGCCCACTGCTGATAGCAACAAAATACTGTTCTGCTGAAACATTCAACATTTTTTGTGCTGATAACAACGTATATAATGGCGAAAATGCTCCGTACTTGAGACAAATACCAAGAAGCAGCCCCAAAGCCATCGCAGGACCCGCTATAAAGCCGACCGCCCAAATAGTTGGCGTAATAACACTTGAAATCAAAGATCCAAAAGCACCAACGCGCAAAAAATACGCGCTTTGGAAAAAAGCTCTTAAGGAACACAGCACTGCGCCAATTGAGCCACCCTTCAGAAGTTTCAGAAAATCTTTTTTCTCATGAGACGCGCTAATCGTTGTTTTTACAAGTTCAGCCACCGGAACTTTGAGCTCATGATCTTTTAAAATTTCTTGTGCAAAAAAATGCCCCACGATAACGCCAACCAAGCTCCAAACAAGAATAAAAAGCGCAAGCGCCCCAAATGAATAGACTGAAAACGTTGTAATAAAAGAGTTAAAAATAGCGGGCTCTAAAAAAAAATAGGCTGGAAATGTAAAAGCGATAGCAACAGCTACCAACCCGACACTTGCGCCAACCGCCTGCATCCCCGCAAGGTACATATCAATATTATCTGTTGATTGGTTAAATAGCCGCATAAGAGCTGCTGCAGAAAGAACAATAACGGGCGAAATCCAGGGGCCGATTCCGCTTGAAATCGAAATATAAAGCAATACAATACTTGCAAGAAGCGCGAAGAATGTTGATACTAAAAACACAAAAAACTTGTTCATCAAAGATTTCCCAAACAAATTCCAACCGGGCAATCTGTGAGAATGTATAACAAGCACATGAAGGCTGCAAACGGTTAAGCCAACTAAAACAATTCTTCATAGAGGCTTTAATCCAAAACAAGCAAGAAAGATCATAAATGAAACTATTTTTCTTATCCTTTTTTTTCTTTTTGCTCAGCACCCCAATCACACTAACTTCAAATCACGATAAATCATCGCAAGAAACCACCATTTCATATCAAAAGAACAACATTTTTCATGAATCATCGTTTTTGAATCTTATTGAAGAGTACACAACGTATTCACGAACCAAAGCAAAAGACCCCGCAGAGGATCCGATAATCTCAAACTTTATCGATAGGCTCGAAACACAAACAAACCACATCGAACAAGAGATCTCAAGCAATTCTATTAATCGAGAACTACTTCCAACAAAAAAACAAATTGATCGGCTCAAACATTACAATTCAGCCGCCAAAACAGCACTCAAAGACTTACAAAAAAGACAGTGTTATGTTCAGTTTCTTAAACAAAACACTCAGGGCGAACTCAAACCAGAAACAAGTCTTGCACAAAACAATCAAAATAATCTTTCTACCAAAAATCAAATTAGGGAGTGCTTATTGCACTCCCCAACATTCATCAATTGTTAATTTTTTATAACCCAAAACCATTCTGATACAGATTTTTTCCAGAAATAAAGTGCCAATGCAAGTGCATTACAACTTGTCCGGCTGATTGACCATTATTCACAAGAATATTAAAGGACTGGTCACCAGAAAGTTGTGCAGCCAAATGTTGAACGGCTGCAACCATGTGAGCCGAAAGAGCTCCATCAAGCCGAACATCCGTCATATCAAGAACTGCAATTTTTGGAATAATCAGATAATGAATCGGCGCAATCGGTTTAATGTCTTTGATAACAATAACCTGGTCAGTTTCGTAAACAATCTGCGCAGGAATTTCTCGATCAATAATTTTTGAAAAAATAGACTTATTAACCATTTTCTTCAGCTCTGACAGGAAATAATGAAGCATGTGTTTCTTTAAATGAAGGCCACTGTGCATTCAAGAATCTAATATCAACTTGCTTAAGATGACTCAACGTAAAGGAATCCATCAAGTATGCATAATACGCCTCTGCAACAACACGGAAAGAAACCAATGCAATTTCTGGAACGATATCTTTAAGTCGCGCCTTCATAACATCAAATGGTAAAGAACTGCAACTTGCTGCCCAATTAAGATGAGGCCATTTAACTGTCTGAAACGGAGCCCCTGCATTATGCCAGGTTCTTGTACCATACGCATTTTGATCTGGAGGAAGAATACCAAACTTAACCATCACAAAATTTAATAACTCAAAGAGAAACTCTCCCTTATCTTTAATCGTAGAATCTACTCTTGCCCATTGAGTTTTATCATTTTCTGAATTGGCAGGACCAGTAGCGCACGTTAATTGAAGAGCAAATTTAACCGCAGCATCAACAGAGGCTCCACCTGTTAACTCTTCAGACACTGCTTTTGCCGCTTCTACTGGATTTTTAGAACTATCAAAACCCCACTCAACCTTCTTAGTAGACACAGACGCTTGATAAGTGTTGCTCATAAGCCCCACGAAACAGAATAACCCATCATGATTAAACACAACTATCGGATTAAAAGCTCCATCATGTAATTTTTTAAATATACCAGGATCGGGGACCTCATCACGATATGTTGGCTGAGGGCTTGATGGAACATAAGCGCGCCTTACATAAGATGCCATTGTAGGAGACGAAGGACGATCATAAACTCTACCATCGCCGGCACCAGCGCTAGCGCCATAAACAGGCTCTTCTAAATCTACAACACACAGACCCAAACACGACGGTCGACCATCACCATATACTTCAACTGGAGGTGTTAAATACTGATCTGTCGCTCCTTCTGGAGTTTTAGAGCCTGCACTATGTCCACCAGAAGAAGGATGTTCGTCAGACTCTTCAGAATCTGAGCCATCCTCCGAACCTGGAGGCCCCTCAGGAACTGAATCAATACCTTGAGACGAAGCAGAACGAATAGATGAAGCAGAGCTTCTTCTAGAAAGTTTAGTGGGACGATGCTTAGACGAAGCTGCAACACCGCTCTGTCCTGTCAGTGAATTTTGAATACCAGCGAGCATAACAGTCAACGCTGCAAATTGTTCCTTAGAGGCTCGCTCAAGATTTTCTACTCTCGCAGCTAAAGATTTGTCATAATCAGGAGCGGAATAGGGATAAGCAAGGTCAAGATCAGGAGGAGGAACCACCGCAGTTCTTGGTACAATTACCGGACTATCGTGATCAAGCACTGCGGCCGAGGAAAGATGACACAAACAACTTGGATTCTCTCGACATGCCTCAAGGAAAGATCCAAACACGATAAAAACAAAACGTAACAATAAAAATAAACTTTTATCTTTAGACATCATGATGGTATCCCCACAAGGAAAACATGGAAATGAGATGATAGATTTTTTTGGTGCCGAAGATCGGAATCGAACCGATATGATATCACTATCGCGGGATTTTGAGTCCCGTGCGTCTGCCTGTTCCGCCACTTCGGCAAGCACCAGTCAAATAGTAACATACGACCAGCAATCGTCAAGAAAAATTCTGCCCCCACAGCCATTTCCTTAAATAAAACTTAACTAACACACATACTGACGTTGATAAATAGATACGAGAGTACCTATTTTTATAAAACAAGTTTGTATCAGATTGCTAAAAACAAACTCAATATCTTAGGCTAAAGAAAAAAGGAGCTGTGTTTCCCATGGGCAAATTCACCTTATATTTGGTTTTTTTTAGCACAGCTCTGTTGCATTCAGTTACGATAACAAGCCCAATCGCTCCTGGTATAAAATTAAGTTACTTGAGACTGATTAATTATGTTAACTTCACAACCTCTGTCGAAACACAAATAGACTGGCGCTACCTTCCCGAAGATGAAAACTGTCTAAAAAAAATTTTGGTTGCACACCTTGAATCAATTGAAGTGCGGGATGAACGGCGAGAGTATCAAATACTTAAAGCAATTTTGAAATCTACTGAGTCATTCATACCCGAAGAGATAAAGCCCAATGATCGGGCAACAGCTGAAACAATTTTGAGAGAAGTTGAATCCATTCACGAAGAACTTTTACTTATTGAAGAAGCTACGCACGATGCAGAGCAAAGTACGATCGATATCACCTTCGCATCTCCCATGAGCCTTGCATCTCAAACCTCACCAACAATGGGAAGTTTTTCATTCCCTGCAGCATTTACCGAAGAAGATTATGAAGATGTGTATCCAGGATGGTTTGAGTTAAATCCTGAACTTCCAGGAAGGCGAAGCACAACCCCAACGGGCGAAGCCGCCCCAGCGTCTGTTGCTGCAACCGATTCCTCAGATTCTGATTATGATGAAACAACTGATGACGATTCGTCCGACAATGATTCTGATAGCTTTTCATCTGGATCAGAAACTATTTCAACCGCATCAGGCGAAGACAGCGATTAATTATTTCTCGCACAATCAAGATCGCCATTTGCAAGAATCAAATAATTCATGAAAACTTTAACCATACAAATCATCTCCAAGAAAAAGCTCTTTTCATGATTATCATTCGATCTCGCCTCAAAAAATATGTCATCGACAAACCATTTTATGAATCGTTTGTGCAAAAAATACTCAATGAACTTAACTATCCAGATTTTGACGTTTGCGTGCTTTTTACCAACAACAAAACAATCAGGTCGTTCAATAAACAATTTAGAAAAAAAGACAAACCAACCGATGTGCTCTCGTTTCCGCACCACACACAGCTCAAAGCCGGACAAAAGATAAAAGTTGTCTACGAAGACGACAAAGCGCTTGGCGATGTCATGATTTCGATGGAATACGCAGAAAAAGACGCCAAGAAGCTCAATGTACCCCTGCAATCGCGCATTGAACTGCTGATTGCACACTCAATCGCTCACCTGCTTGGACACGATCACATCGATGATAATGAATACAAAGTAATGCGTCGGCTTGAAGAACGGCTCCTGCGCGCTGCTAGAAAAATTTAACGATTAAATTGTGCAATCCAGAATTGACACAAAAGCCGCTTACAGGTACCATTTGATACAGTTGCCGTAAAAAGCATCGTGCGCGCCCATAGCTCAATTGGATAGAGTACCAGACTACGAATCTGGCGGTTAGAGGTTCGACCCCTCTTGGGCGCACCATCTTCATTTTTATTAGAATGTGAAGATATGATCATTGATTTTTTTGATTAAAACTACATGAAGTTGCCAATATACGCTGGAGAGATGGCTGAGAGGTCGAAAGCGCTTGCCTGCTAAGTAAGTATCTGGGGAAACTCGGATCGAGGGTTCGAATCCCTCTCTCTCCACCAGACTTAGCATAAAGTTATGTCTAGATAAACCAGCTTTCGCCAAAGCTTCAGCTGGGTATACTTCTAAAAAATGTAGTTGAAATCATCAAATCCAATAAATATTGGAGGGATGGCTGAGCGGTTGAAAGCACCGGTCTTGAAAACCGGCAGACCTTAACGGGTCTCGTGAGTTCGAATCTCACTCCCTCCACCAGTCTTTGCATATACATATGCTATCATGACTTTTTCGTCACCATATTTTCTATACGTAATCAAAAAACTTCTTTTTTATTAAAAAACTCATTTTATTCCTCATGAATTATCTGATTTCGCTTGCGCGCAAAAAGTAGATAGAATTTAAAAAAATGAATTAAAAAATGAACCAGAGAAGCGATTATGCAAAAAAAATTATTTTACAATGTATCAGTCAGCCTTTTCCTCTTAGGGCTTTCTTGTACAATAACACCCTTAAGCTCTCCTCCGGCTATAATTGAAAAAATAGCTCAAACAAACACTCCCAAATTTTTCTATATCCCTTGTGAAAAGCTCCCGAGCGAAGGCCTGCAAGAAATCAAATTAAAGCGCGACAAAATAACTTTAACTGAAGCCGGCACTGCAAAATTATTAGAAAAATGCAAAAAAACTAAGACAGGTGGCACCTTTTTGGTGAAGCATCCAATCAGCAAAAAAGATTTCGTCTTGCAAATCACCTTCAATGCAACAGAAGAATCCAAATCTCCAGGAATAGTTTTGCCCCCATACACCGACATCAGAATCTATGGAATTGATAAACAATGCCCAAAAGACACTGAACAATTTATCGTTGATCTATTTACCCCTAAATCACAGGCAGCTTTTTATCTAAAGTTTGGTGCCGCAATTGGCTTAGCCTTCATAATTTCAAAACTTACTGGCATTTCAGAGAATGTTACTCATTACTACTACAGGCTGATTCCAACTGCGCTTAACTTAAAACTTCTTGCTGATCAAGTCGATGCCATCTCCGTGGAACAAGATGCCCTTACAACAGAAAATGATTCGCTTACAAAGAATAATGGGAAACTATTAGAGGATATTGATTCACAGAAGAAGGCTATTGCCTTAATTACAAATAATCTACAAATACTTACTGCAAGCGAAAATAGCCAAGCACAACAAATCGCAGCACTCAAAGAAGCTCTTGCACGTGAAAGAGCAACACTTGAGTCCAAGAAAGCAGCATTAACTGAAAATGAAAGATTACTCGATCAAAAAAAGAGAGAAACTTTAGAGCTCACTCAAAGATTAAATGAAACAAGCGCGGCGCTTGTTTCTGCTCGCACAACAACAGCCCCAAGAAGACATCAAGCCGCTCACATGCTCGGTGCCGGTGCACACTCTGGAGAATCAGAGAAAACCACAAGTCTTTCTGAAATTGCTAAACATTATTTCTTTCAAATGAGAGCAAACAAAGCACTCGTCACAATCGAAGATCTCAGGGCTCAAGGACCCGATCTTAATGTAGCTCTTGATGCATGGCTTCCATCAAAACAAATTCTAATTCTTAACCACACCGAGCTGTTAAAAAACAATTGTGAAGTTTTTACATTTCTCACAAAAAACAGGTCTACTCTTTATCGTCGATTTCTAGTATTGAATGATTCCAAAAGTAAAGTCGTTATCAGATCCAGCACCCCAGGAGAAAAACCAACCCGTGGAGAAGCAAAAGAAACTATTTTAGTAAGCAATCTACTCAATATACAAATTCCTACCACTGAAACTGAACCGCTATTTCAACTTTGTACTTTAAAATCCACTCATGACCTAGAGGACAATGACTTTGACTTATTATTTTCAGACAAACCACTCGACCACGGATTCGTTGATGGCAGGCTCCAATCAGAAATCAAAGCTGATTTTGAAAACCTTCATTCGGCTTCCCCACAAATTCGTGAAATTAATGATTTTTTTGAACTTCAGATTGTGTTTACCTCATGAGAATCTTATTAATAATTTTTATTTTTTTAACTACACAAACTCAAACTATTCCAGTTCGATCGCTCATTGAGGACGAAACAGTACTTCCAATCAACCTAGATGAAAACAGTGTAATTCCGCTATCGTCTGGCGATCCAATTCAGCTCAAAAGCACGTCTGATGAACTCTCTACCACGATTCTCTTTGTACAAACATCAAACCTACCAAGGGCTCAACATCAAATTTTATTTAATAAAGATTCTCAAGGCGAAATTTGCGTACTCAAAAAAGATTCTTCAAAAGTAGATGCTATCAAAAGAGCTTTAGCCGCACGAAGAAACAATGCGGCAGTCTTTAAATCAGAAAAAAACCCCAAAGATCAATTTGCCATAGAATTCAAATTCTCAAAAACTCCAAGACTAACCCTTTCAATTATAATTTCCTGCGATAAAGAATCATGTCCAGAGGATATTCTCTCTTTTGTGAAAGAATATACAACGTGGCGACTATCTGGGGGCCAAAAAACATTAATTGGGCTTGGGACTGCTGGTCTAATTGGATACTTTTTATTTACAAAGAACAGTCTAAAGTCTTTTTTTATCAAAAATACAATGACTCCCATGAGACGAGCAACAACCCTTCCAACAAAAAATATGGAAACTGCGATAAAACCTGCTAAGAAAATTTTAGTAAAGAGAGAATTTAAGGTTTCAACAAATATAAGTCTTACCGAAAGTATAAATAGTGCTTTTATATTCTTAGGAGCAAAGAAACCTTTGTTAACTGCTCAAGACCTCTGGGGGAGCGATCAAACAGCATGGACAGCAAATCACATCAACACAGTAGCTCAGAGATGGCTAAGTGGTATTAACCAAACGGCTATCTTAATCATCACTATGGCAGAAATTCAACACCCCGAAATAATAAAATTTCTTCAAGAAAATAAAGATGCGTCCCACTATGAACAACGATCACAAGGTTCTCTTGCAACAGGCAGAGGCTATGGTTCTGACTATCAAAATTATCGCGTTTTTAACGGAAAGAAACGCCAGTCCATCAAGGCTGGTGATCGAATTTTATTAATCAATGATAGCACTGAAGAATGTCCCGCAGAATACAAAGACAAATCAGCAATAACCTGGGGTGGTAAAATGTACGGGCAGATTGATTCAAGATCTCCAGATGAAATCATCGCAGACCTTGAATCAACATTATGGTCAGACAAACTGATTCAAATTAATAAATTTTTTGACCTTGAAATGAGCCTCTAGCTACGCAATTTTTCGTACGCCATCAACGCTCGCTTGCGAGAATCTTCGATTTCAACCATCGGCGATGGATAGGTTCGACCAATCACAATTTCTGTATCACGCAGTTCAATAGAAGTTGCTCGCCACGGACTAAATAAATGCTTTTGCGGCATTTTCTTGAGCTCTGGAATGTATTTTTTGATGTATGAACCTGTTGGATCAAATTTTTCGCCCTGCGTCACCGGATTGAAAATTCTAAAATAAGGTGCAGCATCAACACCACTGCCCGCAACCCACTGCCAGCTCACTGAATTATTGGCCACATCCGCATCAACCAAGTGTTCATGAAACCACTGAGCACCATGGCCCCAAAATTGCATTAAATTTTTAGTCAGAAAAGATGCCACAATCATGCGTACTCGATTATGCATGTATCCTGTCTGAAGAAGTTGGCGCATTCCTGCATCAACAATTGGATAGCCAGTACGACCATACTGCCATGCGTGAAGCAATTTTTCGTCTGATTTCCACGGAAAATTATCAAATTTTTTCTGAAAGTTCTTTTTTGGGAACTCTGGAAAATGAAATAACAACGTGTGCGAAAATTCTCGCCAGCACAGCTCTGTTAAAAATTTCTCACGATCAACTGCCGTAAAATTCTCTAGAACGTGTTCTTTTTGCATTTCATACCAGATGGTATTTGGCGAAATTTCTCCAAAATGAAGATATGGAGAAAGATGCGAGGTCTGATCTTTGTCTGCAAAGTCTCTACTTTCTGCGTATCCTTCAAGCTTATGCTCAATAAACGAGGCTAGTTTTCTCAATGCCGCATCTTCACCAGGTTGCCAATATTTGGCGTAACTTACTGGATTCTTCTCATCGAGCAGTTCAAGCTCATTAAAAAATTGTGATTCTGAATCTTTAATCGTTGTAAATTTTTCTGGCGCCGGCAATGGAATTCGTGGAGTTGGTCCATGGGCAATAGCATTCTTATAAAATGGGGTAAAGACACGGTAAAAAGTGCCATCTTCCTTGAGCACTTGCGCGGGTTCCCACAACAAAGATCCATTAAAAAAAGACATTTCAACGCCAAGACGCTTCATTTCTTGGGTAATTTCCTCGTCTTGCTCACGTCGTCCAGGTTCGTAGCACGTAGATGCAAAAATTGTTTTAACACCATGAGCTTTTACAATGCGTTCTAATACCTTGAGCGAGTTACCTTTATAAACATTCAGGTTTCCACGAAGCTTTTCATCAAGCTTTTTGAGCGAATTATTAAGCCACCATCGGCTTGCTCTACCCAAATGTTGATCTTTTATCGATCCATCCAAAATGTAAACAGGGATAACACTTCCACAAGCCACTGCCGCTGACAGCGCAGGATTATCGGAAAGACGCAAGTCCTGCCGAAACCACATCACAACTTTATTATTCATAAAAAATATTTCTCATTCAAAAACTACATTCATAGTTTCTAGTGTCACCGAAATAGAGAATAAAGAGAAGGCACGATGCGCGAGCCACCAGCAAAAACGAGATTTTTTTAGTCGATTAAATAATTAAAAATTCAATCGACGCCGTGCCCGAACATCAGGCGGAGCAATTGGTTCTGGGATTTGCTGAGCAGCTGGCGGGGAATCGTACACAAATTGAGCAGGAGGAACTAGAACCGGCACATCACCTTCCATATCAACATCTTCATCATCAGAATCTGGCGCAGACAACGAAAAAACACACAATAAAAAGATTAACGCTATTTTTTTCATAAAAAGTTCCAAACAAAGCCGCCCCCAGCTCTCTTTATGATACTCTTTTAAATCTCTAAAATGTCAGACTTTGTATAACTCTCTGAAAAAAAATACCTAACAATCAAACCCAAAAGACCACAGATTGAATTTAAACAATGGCTTTACTTCAAAAACATTTTATACACAAAGCCCAACGCTCGACCAAAAACCATCCCCGTAAGCAATCCACTTGCCCCCATTTCAAACGAAATTAGTTGCTGTGCAAGCACAAGGTTTGTTGCCTGCAAATAACCCAAGTAAAATTTTAAAAGGAAAATAAGTATCAAAAAAATAATTGGTTGCGAGGTTCCAGGCAGGTGAACAATAAGTTTTTCTTTAAAAAACTGCGCCCGTGCACTCAATGCCAAGTTAAATGAAAACATTGCCGCAAGAATCAAACAGACAAGATAAAGCACGATGAGGGGCATTGGAGTTATTGCAAAACTGCGCGTTTTGATAAGAAGCATCCCAAGCGGCAAAACAAACAGCTCTGGAACAAAAACATATCGCGCGCGCAACGATTTAATAGCATTTACCAGCAAAAAAGAAGCTGAAACAATGATCCACAAAGAGATTCTTGAAAAAAAATTATAGAACACGAAAAAGGAGCCTTTAAAAGGGGTACTAATTATTTGCTTTATTATTGAACAGGAGACTAAAAAAATCTACGCCCACCAGCAGCAACGGGTAATGGAGCTGGAAGCGGAACCACATCCTGACCATTCTCGAGATCTTGACGATCAGGGGGTAAAACAAAAATTGGTGGCACATTTTCTTGATTTCCAACAGGCTCCTCTGGCGCAAAGCACACAACATTCATTACCAAAACTAATAAAAAATATTTCATTTCAAAAAGACCAATCATAAATAATCAACCGAGTTCCCGCTGGATTAAGAATAGCATCCTCAGGGCTCAACAGGTGACACTTTTGAATAAAATACCACCAAGAAAATTATTCTCCGCCTAAATATTACAAATTAAGCCAACTCGACAGATTGGCTTAAAAATGATTTAATAAATTAAATCGTTTCTTCTGGCCTTTCTCAAATCACAAACGATGAAAATCATAAATTCATTCAATTTTGTAGAGTTTTATTCCGTAATGATCAATTTTTATAAAAAAACCATTTTTCTATTGTTTCTTGCGTTAATTTCATCGGCTTCAAGCGTGTGCTCTTTTGATGAATTATCCGCAAAAGACCTTTTTGTCTCAGCAGATAGCTCACCATCGCTTGTTGAATGTTTTTGTCAGCCGTCAACGAGCAAAGGCAAAGAACTATTGGCTGCACTGCTCAGAACGCCAACAGCAGACACTGCAGAATTAATTTCTCGTCAAAACCAACTCAAGGCGCTGCTTGAAAACAAAGATGTATTTGAAAAAGTCTGCAATGAACTTACGAATATAAGTTTCTGTGAACCTGAGATTCAAACACATTTTGATCCTGATAAAATCGCTGCGGCGACGATGACAACCCTTAATAGTTTTTTGTACTCAACGTCACCATTATTGAAATTAAATAATTCTGCGGCAGCATTAAATCTAAAATATTTTGGAACAGCCACAGTCCCTCTAATCACAACTTCAGTAAGTTTCTTTTTTCATATTTTGCCATTCTTACTCCCCACAAGTATAAATTTTTCTTGTGGACACTCCCATGAAATAGATAATGTTAAGCTTCTTAGAATCGTTTCTGTAATACACTTTCTAGTTGATGGTCCAGGCGCGATTCTTTCGATAGCTGGAAGCATTGAAAGAATCAATGAAAAAACAGCGTTATTAAATCATTTACAGAAAAAACTAGAAATTCTTGGACTTGTGATTGAGTCAAGCAAAAAAATTGCACATCTTTTACTCGAAAACGTCTCAAACGACGTTCTTAAAAATAATGCGTTGCGCATCACAGAAATAATTGAAACCATAAATCTTGAAGATCAAAAAAAATATTCTCAACTCAAATTTTATAGTCCAGTTGGGAAAACGGTCTTACAATACCAAGCAACCCTGAAAAAATGGCGTCTTATCTGTGAATTACTCACAACTCTTGGCGAAATAGAAATGCAATGCGCAATCGCCAAAACAATTAAAGACTATTTTGGCGCTCATTTAACCTGCACCTTTGCACAATACGAATCAGATAGTGCCCCAAGCATTGAGATGAAAAATGCATGGCTTCCCATCCTTGAAACAGCAGAAAAGACATCTGGTATCGTTTCTCAGAACCTATCTACAAAGCTATTAAGAAAAAACAACTTTATTATTTACGGCGACAATGGTTCAGGAAAATCAACCTTTTTGCGAACGATTGGCGTCAACTCACTGCTTGCTCAAACTGCGACGGTTGTTTTTGCGGATTTTTTCAGCCTGAGCCCATTTGAATCAATTACAACAATGATCACCGTCAACGATGATATAACCAAGGGATACTCAAGCTATATTGCAAAACTTGCACGAATTGAAACCTGCAAAAAAAACTGTGTACAAGTAGATGCAAATCAGACCTGTGGACTCTTTTTGATAGATGATGCACTTGGTCAAGGAACAACCTCAGAACGAGGAGAGCGACTTGCCACCAAAACGCTGACAGAACTCTCAATGTCAAAGAAAAATTTACTCTTTGCGGCAACGCACTACGAATCCCTCGTAAAACAGACCGATCAGAGTAAAAAACTTTTTGCATATCTTTCAACACAGAATAATTCTCAGTTTGTTGTGGCTTCGGCTGAATAAATTCACAACAAATTCTGGCACTTTAACCGTAATTGTGTAAAATTCTGACCAAACAACATCCCAAAAAGGGTTTTTAAGTTATGAACAAATTATTAATGTTATTGCTCTCGCTTATTCTTGGTGGAACTGGCTGGTACTTTTTGCCGAAAAAAGAATCCCCAGCTACACTAACTTCTAATAAAAATGAAATTACAACCGAAGAAAAGGAACCAGAAAAAATGGATCAACAAATTACAACAACCCCAAGTGGACTTAAATTCATCGTGCTGACCGAACCCGCAGATGCCAGCAAAAAACCAACCAAAGGCAAAGTTACAACCGTTCACTACACCGGTTGGTTCACCAAAAAAGATTCTGAAGAACCTGATCTTTCAAGAAAATTTGATAGCTCTGTTGACCGCGGCGAACCATTTCAATTTGTTGTTGGTATGGGCCAAGTAATCAAAGGATGGGATGAAGGCGTCCTTGACATGGCTGTTGGCGAAAAACGTCGACTAATTGTTCCTGGAAACCTTGGGTATGGTCCTCGTGGCTACCCTGGAGTAATTCCACCAAACGCAACACTCATTTTTGATGTTGAATTGCTCGCAATTTAATTAAACAAAAGCAAAAAGGCTCGCAATAAATTGCGAGCCTTTTTGCTTTTAAAGAAATATTTTATCGAGAATTTGACCGAGGGCGCAAACCTGATGAATCCAGATCTGAAACAGCCATCGAAGGCACGGAGTTCGATCGAGCAGTTGAAGGATTCAACCGGGCACGAAGAGCATCTCGTTGTTTTTTTGTAGAAGAAACAGAGTATCCATGAACCGCAGGAGCAGTGAGCGCAGCGTGAGAATCATTGGCACGCTCAAGTGCATCTTTTGCTTGCCTGGTCTCTGGATGATCCGCACCCATTTTTTTAGTTAGCTGAGTAACCTTTTTCTGAGCGATAGAAACATTGTCGTTTGATTCTTTTTTAATTTTCGCGTCTAAGGCCGCACTTCCTTTTCTAATCTGACGTGCTGTTGGCTGTGATGCTCTTGGACACTGCAAGCTACCAGCCAATGCGCACACAACTGCAAAAAAAAGTACACTTAATTTTTTCATTTTTAAATTCTCCAAAACGGAATTTTCTGAAATCATTATAAAAATAATACTCTGCCAATTAATTTTTTTGCCACGCTTTGGAATATCCAAATAAAAAGAATCCTCAATCTCAAATTTTTTTAATTTTGATAAACTTTAATTTTATTGGCTTAAATTCTGACTATTTTTCTCATGCAAAAAACAATTATTCCCTATGTCACAACCAACAATGGCAAATTTCAGGACATCGCCGTTTTTCTCAAAAATAATCCTGATCTTGCTATCAAACTGGTTCAAAATCCCATCGAAACAACAGAAGTTCAAAGCGACAATCAAGAAGAAATTACTCGCCAAAAAGCACTTGAAGCCTTCAGGATCCTCAAAACTCCCCTTCTTGTTGAAGACGCAGGAATTTTTTTTGAGAAGTATCACAACTTCCCGGGAACCTTTTCAAAATGGGTGTTCAAATCACTCGGCCGAGAAAACATTACAAAATTATTCACTCCCGGCGACAGAGCATACTTCGAGCTCACACTGTGTTACATCGAAAGCCCTGAATTACTTCATTTTTTCAAAGGCACCTGCCATGGAACACTGATTACCCCACCAGAAAAAATAAATGTAGCATTGCCCTATCAAACTTTTTTTGTTCCCGACGGTTCGACGAAAACCTATCAGCAGCTTTCTGACGACTCAGAAAAAGAACCCTTTGCGTTCAGGGTCAAAGCGCTTAAAGAATTTCTCGAATGGTTTGAGAATCGCTCTTTTTAAATTTATTCAGAATCATCCTCACTCTCATCTTCAATGCCCGAACCATCATCAAATCCTGGGGGCGTGACATCATTCGATCGACGCAATGGCGGTTGTGTTGCTGGAATCGGATCTTGATCGTGATCACCACCCGGTGGTGATTCTGGTGCGCACAACATTGATGCCAATAACGAAAGTACAAATAAGATAGAGCATTTTTTCATTGACTCACCCACAAGATAGACACGCTCATTCAGCGCCATATACTTCATAATCTATCAAATCACCCTACTCTTTGAAAGATAGAACTATATGAAAATGGGAATCTATAAACATTATAAAGGGAAGTTCTATCAAGTACTTGGTGTTGCCTTGCATACCGAAACGCTTGAAGAAGTTGTTGTATACCAATCGCTCCATGAACCATTCAGCTTATGGGTCAGACCGGGCGTGATGTTTGAAGAAACAGTCATCTTCAACGAAGTTACAATATTGCGATTTCAATATATTTCACCAGGGATAACAGAATCTCCAAAAATCTGATTGTAAAGTGTTAAAAATTAACGCAAAACTGAAGAAAGTCTTAGTCTTGCGATGTAGATATCGATTGATTTTTTATTTTTTTAACGTAGGATTACAATTATTGGTAACCGACGTTTTACACTATTTTTAGGAGTAAATTCTATGTCCAAAATTAAACCTATGTTCGACCGAGTGCTCGTCAAAAGAACAGAATCAGAAACAACCACCCCCGGTGGCATCATAATCCCAGACTCAGCTCAAGACAAAACTCAATCAGGGCTTGTCAAAGCAATTGGCGAAGGCAAATTACTTGCTGATGGCAAAATCAGACCTGTTGGCGTCAGCCTTGGGAGCAAAGTTCTTTTCGGTAAATATTCAGGAACTGAAGTCACCATCGATGGTGAAGACTTTGTGATCTTGCGCGAAGACGAATTGCTCGCTGAACTCTGTGATGCAAAAGCTTCAAGCTCAAAAGGCGCTTGCTGCTAAAAATACTATCCCTCCCTATTTTAAAGGATATTTTTCATGGCTAAACAAATTTTATTTAATGACAAGGCGCGAGCCAAATTGCTTTCCGGCGTAAACACCCTTGCCGATGCAGTTAAAATTACTCTTGGGCCCAAAGGGCGCTTTGTTGCTCTCGAGCGTTCATTTGGTTCACCAATTATCACCAAAGACGGTGTAAGTGTTGCCAAAGAAATTGAACTCAAAGACAAATTTGAGAACATGGGCGCACAAATGGTTCGCGAAGTTGCTTCGAAAACCGCTGACGTTGCGGGCGACGGCACAACAACTGCAACCATTCTTGCACAATCTATTTTCCGAGAAGGTCTCAAAAACACTACAGCTGGCGCTAATCCGATGGAAATCAAACGCGGAATCGATATCGCTGTTGAAAAAGTTGTCAGCGAAATCAAAAATGCTTCACGTCCAGTATCGAGCAAAGAAGAAATCGCACAGGTTGCTATTATTTCGGCAAATTCAGATACCTCGATTGGCAATTTAATTGCTCAAGCGATGGATCGCGTTGGTCGGCATGGTGTTATCACTGTTGAAGAAGCCAAGGGAATGGAAAGCGAACTTGAAGTTGTTGAAGGCATGCAATTTGATCGCGGCTACCTTTCCCCATATTTCATCACCAATTCAGAAAAAATGAATGCACAACTTGATAACGCACGTATCCTCATCTGTGATAAAAAAATTAACAGCATGAAGGACATGTTGCCCATTCTTGAGCAAGTTTCAAAACATGGCTATCCACTGTTTATCATCGCCGAAGATATCGAAGGCGAAGCGCTTGCAACACTTGTTGTAAACAAAATGCGTGGCGTACTTCAAATTTGCGCAGTCAAAGCTCCTGCTTTTGGCGATCGTAGAAAAGCAATGCTCCAAGATATCGCTATTTTGACAGGTGCAACGGTTGTTTCTGACGACCTTGGCATCAAACTTGAAAACATGAAATTGTCTGATCTTGGATTTGCAAAAAAAATTACCGCAACCAAAGATACGTGTGTAATCGTTGATGGCGCGGGCGCCAAAGAAGATATTCTTGAACGCGCACGACAAATCAGCATGGAAATTGAACTTGCAAGTTCTGAATATGACAAAGAAAAACTTCTTGAACGCCTTGCTAAGCTTTCTGACGGTGTTGCAGTCATTAAAGTTGGTGCATCAACCGAAACTGAAATGAAAGAAAAGAAGGATCGTGTTGACGACGCGCTTCACGCAACGCGTGCGGCAGTTGAAGAAGGAATTGTAGCTGGCGGTGGTGTTGCACTCATTCGCGCACAAACAGCGCTTGATAGCATCAAACTTGTTGGCGACCAACAACTCGGCGTTGGAATTATTCGTCGAGCGCTTGAAGAACCTGCACGCATTATTGCAAGTAACGCAGGATTTGACGCAGCAGTCATCATCGATAAGATCAAAAATCTCGAAGGAAACTTTGGGTTTGATGCAAAAAACGAAGTTTTTGTTGATTTGGTCAAGGCCGGAATTGTCGATCCCGCTAAAGTTACCAGATCTGCGCTTCAAAACGCTGCATCAATTGCTGGATTATTGCTCACAACTGAAGCCATGATTTGCGATCTTCCTGAAGATAAACCAATGCAAGATAAAATGCCGGGTGGCATGCCAGGAATGTACTAAAAAAAACCATATATTAAATAAACAAAAAGGCTCATTTTTTAAAATGAGCCTTTTTTCAATTAAAAAGCCCTTTTTTATTTTTTTTCACTTCAAGATGTCAAAAACAGCAAATTTTGTACAAAAGCAAGGTTAAAATAAAGTTTTTTCACAAAGTCAATTCTAATTGGCATAATTAAAACCTGTCTTATTTAAATAAAATTGACTGGAATAGCAAAAAACCTTCCTCATCGATCAAATCTAAAATGGTTTTTTCTACCCCCTTCAAAAAATAAAGGAGTCTTAATGATTCACAACCGTAACAAAATTATATTTTTCATCACACTGCTTTCTGGATTCTTTGTTCCAAGCAACATCTCTTCAATGCACAGAATCCTAAGGCTTTGTTCAGATGACACAATCGTTGATGGCGTTTTTGTCCCTGGAGCACGTGGAGTTACGACAATTAATGTAACAAATAACCACCACGCACCAGCTACTGGCGATGAAGCTCCTCGAGCTCGAGCACGATCAAGCGCAAAAGTTGTTCCATTAAACTTAGCTGGTGTTGACGCTGAGCCACTATCAGATGAATATACTCCTAAAAGAAAATACAAAGAACAAGTTAGACTTCAAGCATTAAATATGAGAGCTTTACATTCAGCAACAACCTCCCACCCTTCTGGTGCTGGCGCAGGTCATGCGGGCGGCGCTTACGGAAGCCCTCGCGGCAGAACAACTGAAAGATCTCCAAAAGCGCCACGTGGAACGCCTCGACACAGAATTAGTAGCTCTCCAATCATTCACTCACCAAAAACAACGGGGGTTAGACAGTCTCTGCGAGCACGACACCAAGATCTTCGCTTTGAGGATACTGTAACTGAGTTAGATGGAGATTTTGCAAGCCCAACAACAGCTGCAGCACGCGCTGCACGAGAACGTAGACACAGAATGGCTGACGCAATGGCTGAACGTGACCGTAGACATACAACTGGTGGGCGCCCTCCTTACGCGGCACACACAATGGTCAGATCAGGTTCTCTGCTAAAAATTACAGACTTAGAAGCTGCGCGATCTCCTCAAGGACCTCCAAACATGGTTTTCAGCCCAAAAAGTCGCCACAGTGGCTACCTGAAGTCAGACCGCGAATTGCACACTGAAAACAGAGAGGCTATTTTTGCAAGAATGGAAGAAACAACCGAATTAATTAGAGAAATCAGGGCAATAAAAAACACTCTCAGCCTTAAAGAATTAATTCATAAACAACTCGTCTTGGCGGAAGTGAGAAAATACAGCATAGCAGAAAGCGCCTCAGAAACGCCTGAAGACAGAGAACTTGCCTTCTTAAATAACGCATTATATTTGATAACAGAATCTCGAGCACTTGAGGCAAAAACAAGCCTCATAAGTTCATACTCGAGAGAGCTCAATAGACTGTCTGAGGAATATTCAAAAGCAAACCGTAAGGCAGCTTTTGGATACTAGGTCTTAGAGAACTACTTGTCAAAAAAGAAGAAGGGGTTGAAATTCAACCCCTTCTTCTTTTTATTATTTACATGTTAAATCGAAATCAATTTGCTTAGCCCTCTCAAGAGTCAGATAATCTTGAAGTGGATCAAACCGACACTTCAAGATATCCGCCGGGTCTTTTAAATGTTTCTTCGGTATAAAACTCGTTTGTCTTGTGTTTGAAAAAAACGTTAACTTTATCAGTTCTGCATAATCTTTTGGTTGTTTCTATACCGTCTTCAAGCGCTTTTTCATAAGATAATCGAAGCGATAACAGTCTAAAAAATAAAAAACTCATGGCTAAAGCTGGCCCGGGGTAAACGATCTCATTCCACCCAAGAACAACAGGAATACCACATTCATTTTGCAATCTTTTACAAAGATCAGCGGTATTACAACCATTTAAGAAAACAATTTCTATCGTTCTTTTTTCATCTCCAATAGGGTTTAAAAGCCCTCTCCCTGTGAGCGCTACAACAAGTTCATCATCTCCTAAGTATCTTGGTGACCCATCAGAAAGATTGAAGGTAAATTTATCATCAACGTGAACTGCACTTATAATCAAAGCATCAGGCCTGCTCTCACTTAATAATTCGCCAATCTCACCAGAGAGATAAGATTCAATCTGATCTGCTAAATCAAATGTTTTAAGCGCATAGCCCTCAAATACTGTAAGACGTTCTTTGCCGGGCAATTCGAGAGATCTTAACAATAAGGTTTTTGCTGAAAAACCATGTTGAAAAAACATGGTTAAGAGAGAGATTAAAAATATTTTTTTGGCTTGTACCATTACGTTACTTTTTCATTCGTTTGAAGTTTAAGATTATTTCAACAATACATTTAAACCGAAGTTATTTTGAACTTCTAAAAGCGGTGATCTAAATCCGCCAGGTCTTTCAAATTGTTTTTCAGTATAAAAATCGCTAAAACTAATATACATACAAGGATCACATAAATGATCTGCTGCAAGAAAATGTTCAGATGAAGGATCTCCCAGAATAGGCTTTTTAACTTGACCTGAAATATCATGAAACGCCAGAAAATAAGAAGAACCTAAATACAACATCATGAGCAACATATAGCCCATTTTCACAGCAGTACGCCCGGCCACAATGCCTCTCCATCCAACAACAACAGGAATCCCGCATTCATTTTGTAGCCTCAGGCAAAGAGGCTCAGTGTAACAGCTATTTAAAAAAACAAATTCGATCGTTCTGTTTTCGCTTTCAATAGGACTATTAAGCCCTCGCCCCATCAACACCTCAACAAGTTCATCATCAGTTACACGTCGAGTTTCCGAAGCGTTAGGCCGAAAAAACAAATATCGACTAGAGTGAGTCCAATTTATAATCAAAGCATTAGGTTTTTCTTCTGTTAATACACGGTCGATCCCCCGGCCAACTTCAGAGCTAACGTCATCCATAACCAGATCAACCAAGCCTTGCTTGATAAGCAAAGTTCTCTCATATTGATTACCGGCTCCCATTTCAAAATTAGATGTCATCAGCAACGCCTTTGCTGAAATACCCAGCGAAAACATCATGCTTGAGAGAAAAATTAAAAGTATTTTTTTGATTTGTAGGATTAGATTATTTTTCCATTTGTTTAAAATTTAAAAGCATTTCAAGAATAACCCATAAAAAAAAATACTTTTTTATGAAACTTCAAACCCAAAAAAGAGGCATAAATCTAAAAAAAATACAATCACGAAGATTTCAGGCCGAATTCCCGATTCTCAAAATTGAAATACATCAATTATTTATCTCAGCCTGGACAACTGTCTTTCAAGCCTTCGATCTCGCGCATCCGTGAAATACCACGTGAGTACCCAATCTCGTAACTCAATTCATCAAGAAGAGCACTTGTTTTATGCGTTTTCAACTGACTCACAAGTTTTTCTATGTTATTTCCACAGATTTGTTCCTTAAGCTGAATAAATTCATCATTCACACTTTCGCGAGCCGACATAACTACATGGGTTTCTTTAAAAATCTGTTGCGCTTCAAAGAGTCCCTTTTCAAAGTACTCTCTCCTGCACATGAACTGCAAAAGCTCAGATGCTTTCTTTTCTTTATTGTAACAATAAAACTCCATTAAAAAATGTTTTGGTTTTTTTATAAGCAGAGGCGCGGGCAGGGATTCTGTTGGCGCAAGAGATGCCCCTGCTCCTGCAGGTCCCTGATCTTGCGGCAAGAGACTTCTGACGTGATCTTTTGTTGCTGGACGAACAAAAGCTTCCCCTTCTGCCGAGCAAGAAATTTTAGCAAGAGACTGACTCGTCAAATGACCACAAAGATATTCAAGATCATCTAAATTGAGTGGTCTGCCCGTGGACTCAAAAAAGTTTTTGTAATGGTCATACGCCTGCTCAATCGTCAAAAACAATCCAGATTCGTACAATGAGGATTCTGCGCGTGCGCCATAACTCAAATCCGCAGTCTTTTTACCAGACTGCGCGAACAAATAACCCTCAATGATTCCATCGACAAATGAAACTCTATTTGTTGAAAGGTCTTTATTCACCATCAAGCTTTCATACAAGGCAATCGCTGTAGAATGAAGAAATGAACGATTGACATGAGAATAATTAAATACACCACAAAAAAATCCTTGTTGGAAATCTGACAACGAATCTAAATCTCTTGTTGGATTTTTTTTATACTCAGAAATAAACGGTAATATTTTTTCAACATCATCGGCACTCGAGCGAGCAGCACCTGCCGAAACAACCGGTACGCTTGCAGCTTCTACATCCCTAACAGCCAACAGATTTCTTTTCTCAACTGCCGTACAAACTCGCAAATCAACATCTTCGATCAAGCGCTGAATAGCCTCATCGTTGATATTGTGAATACTGTTGAGCCCTGCAAGATATGCGATACTATCAAAATTAAACTTAAGATCTACCTCAGAAACTGAAGCGAGAAGTGCCGCATCAACTTGCAACGCAAAATGCAACCGATCAAGCGTAAATTTTTTTAAGACAAACTTTCGATAATCAGAGGAACCCACGGTGAAATACTTCTGAGGATTTAATGAATTTATTTTTATATTTTTCCCCAATTTCAACGCAACTCGTTTATAGGCGATCCCATCAAGAATACCGCGAGCAAAACAAAAATATGGCAACCGCTCAAGCGTAGTTGATAGAAAAAAATCTTTTTCAACCGCCGCATATAACCGCCGCGCAAACATTTTAACCATCAATTCTTCTTCGCACGGGTATCCTACGTTTTTTGTAGATTCTGCGCCAAGGGAAAATCCTCTCAGAAATGCATAATCTGAAAAATAACGTCCATCAAAAACACCGATAAGATCAATACTATTAATCATACCAACAAGAAACCTCATGCAACTTAAAATCTCGTCCTCTACCGAGTCTTCAGACGAGAATGGCAAGGCCTCCCTGCGGTTTATAGTAGCCTCTAATTCATCTAAAAAAGAAGTTGTCGACAAGGGTTCTCCGGATGACCCAGATCCCGCACCAGCATATGCTCTTAGTTCATCATCACCCTTTTTTTCCTCAACAGATCCACTCAGCACTCCTTCTGATCGACGAGAAACAGATCGAGCAGAGACTCCTTCAAATAACGATGAAGCTATTAATGCTTCTCGCGCAGCAATTGCCTCATCATTCATATCATCAACAAGACTTGCTCCTGCAAAATAAGCGATTCGTGTTAAACTTAATCTACAAAAATAAGCACCACTAGGATCCATAGAGACGTCAATAAGGACAGATGATACTTTAATCCGCTCCTTTATTGCAGGGAGCGCCTGACAGCCATTACAGAATTGATCTTGCAACTCAAGAGGATCTATTAAATCTAAGAAATAGCCTTTTGGCCTTATTACTTTATCGTAAGCAATTCCTTCTAAAACCCCTTTTATAAAGGGCAATAACGCACGACACTTTGAATATCCTGAAGCCTTAAAAACTGGATAAACTATTCTATAAACCTCTTGCGCATGATGAGCGATAATATCAGACACAAAAAAAGCCTCCGTCCCCACCATGAATCCATAATAAAATGCTCGCTGCGCAAAGCATTTTTTCTCAGGCTCTAAAAGGCCGTCGTCAATGTCTTTATAAAAATTACTAAGCAATTGAACAAGAGGAGTCATATTATCAAGAACACACTTTTCAACATCATTGGATGCGACGATCTCAATAGCTGTTCCACGAATAAGGTGCCCTTGCAGTGTTGTTAAAAAAGGAGTTAATGTATCTGCTGCAACAGATTCAGAAACCGAGCTTTTTTTCTTAGAATTATGTCGTCCTGAATGCACAAAACTTGTAAGGGTAAAAAGTACTGTAATCAAAAGAATTTTTCTGGAAATGTAATGGAACATAAAAACTTACGTATCGTTTTTTAAGAATGTCTGAATTAAAGACTAAAGATACACGTTTTCAGAAAATCATTTTAGTCATTTTTTGAAATATAACGAAATAAAAAATGACCCCAAGTTTTACCTCAGGATCATTTAAATTATTCAATAACTGATTACTATTTTATTGGTTTGATGCCTTAGCGCGCGCACGGTCAAAAGCCTGCTGCGTGAGCATTGTTGTATTTTTTGCAACCGCCAGCAACTCTTGGGCATTTTTCTTATCAAGTCCACGAGCTTGATTAAAGTTTTCTTGCGCAGTTTTTTCATCTGCTAATGCTTTATCATAAGCTTGTTTAGCTTGATCAACCACGGCACTGTTTGATGACTGCGGTAATGGTTCTTGGGTCTGCGCTTGGTCGGCTGAAATATTCAGTGCAACAACCGCAAACAATATGGTAAATAAAAAGTTTTTCATATAATTATCCAACCTTTTCTGCTTCATTTTGATCAACTGAAGCTTTTTGAGCTTTTCTTGCAACAGGTTTTACGATCGCAGGAACAACACGCTTAACTTGAACATCTGTAGATGAAGCATCTGGCATTGCAGATTCTACAACCGGTTGAGGTACTTGAGCACCAACCGTTTGTGATGAGAGATCTGCAGGAGCTGCAAAATCGATTCTTTGTTGTTGTGCATATTGCTGCAAATTGAGATCACGCCCTACAGGTTGATTAGCCGTAATTTGATCACTATTTATTTGAGCTGACTGAACAACCGGTAAATTATTTGATTGCATAGCAGTAGCCTCAGAACTTGAAACTTCAGCACCAACCGCATTAACCAATAACGAAATTACCAGCATTAAAACCATATTTTTTTTCATATTATTTCTCCCGTATTACTTAATTACATTACCAAAAATTACTCTGAATCCTCGCTTCGCGAATCATCTAACTTTTTATCATCTTCAGAACTTCCTGCCGCAATAACTACCCAGCGTCGACGACCACCAGCAGGAGACTTTGAAGTTGAGGCAACAGGTATTTCTACGTCATCAATAATACCCTTTGTCTTAATCGCTAACCGCTCTTGAGTTAGAGTGTCCTTAACACGTAAAAAATTATTTAAAGCATTATTTGGCGCAAAAAGGGGAAGACCCAAAAAATTAATTATTAAAAAAAGTTTTATTATTTTCATATTATTTCCATGGGTTTCATCTTGAGTACCGTAAGTTTATCCGAAAGCTCTTTAATGCTTTTCTCAACACGTATTTTTTGATCAGATATCGCTTGAATTGAAAGCTGAATTTGGCTTATTTGATTAATATCTGAGCCACCCTTTTTTACAATTTCCAAGTCTTGATTGAGCTTTTTCAGTGAAGCCTCATATTCAGTTTTTTCATTATTTTTAACTAAAATTTGAGCATCAACTTCAGCCGCTGTTTCTGCGCGCAAAGAGCAAAAACCAAGCAAGAAAACAATGCAAAGTAAACGAGCTATTTTTAAAAACAGTTGATTGATTTTCACCTAAACCTCTTATCACAAAATGCCACACATATAATTTCATAATAGAAAAGTAGCTTGACGAAAAGCAAGAATAAATCCTTACTGGATCAAATAAAAATAAGACTTTTCAGAAAAAGAGCTTTTACCAAAACAATTATCCACCAGAAACAATTATGCTAAAAATCATTCGAATCAAAACTTAAATCGCATTTCAGCTTCTGCGCCAACAAGTCCTGAAGACTGACGTAAAAATCTAAAGTTAAGTTCATCACTCAAATCATATTCAAGTTGCAGTGCAACCGCCTCTTTCCCTAAAATATCTTTGTGTAGCAATGCCCTTAAGTGAGGCCCCAACTCAATATGAAGCCGAGCTTTTACTGTTTTCTGAGAAGAAAGATCATCTTGATATGGTAACAATTGAACATACTTAAAAGAATTTATGAGCGATTGCATGAGATTTTTCTTGCCCCCAGCATCAGGTGAATTTAAAATTTTATGAATATTCTGCAGAAAGATTCCGGGAAGTTGCTGATTAATATCTGCGTGCTCGGCACCAGAAAGCATTAAACCAACGATTTGTTCCTGTGAAAGATAGGGTGTTGATTCAAAAATCAAATTTGGCTGATGAAATGAACCTGAGCCATGTGCCGCTATTCTGTACTGCTTAATATTTGCATAGGCCAAGAAGTTTAAAATTGGATTATCTGATTGTCCCGAGAGCACATCAACGGTTCCGCGTACAATTCTAAATGGTCGCCCAAGAATTTCCAGTTCACCACCATCAAGCTTCAAGCTTCCGGAGATTTTGGGAATAACATTACCATCGCTATTCATGCCAACATCTATTTTTCCATCAATGTGTGCACGCGTCTTTAGTGCTGGCAGATTAACCTTCAATGGCTCTGCTGTTTTAACCACAATAGAACCATTAATTTGTCTAAAATCACTTTTATTAAGTTCTGATAACGCATTGGTTGAAAAATCAAACAAAGAACCTGAGGATTCATCCGCATCAATAGAATTGAGTGTCGATTTTTTTATTAAAAACGAACCATCAATTCTATGGACACCCCCATCCATCCAATCAAAGGTGCAACCACCATCAACAACCGCGTAAAAATTTTTGCGCTGATTAACCAAAAAGTTTTTTACTTTTAACGGAATGTGAACATATTGCATACCCTGTGGGCCCCAGTTCAACAATAATTCTTTTGATTCTATACAGCCTGATGAACTTATAATTTCGCACTCTGTAAATGTTGCAGCTTTCAATCTCAAATCAACATCAAAACAAATTTTTGAAGAAAGAATAGTGTTTGTGCTACCCCCAACACAAAATGCACTATCAATGATTTCTGCTGTTCCCTGGCTTCGAAGTGGCATTTCAGATTGATTGAAAGAGAGCTCAAAGCGCCCCAAATCACCAATAAGTTTATTTTTTGCATAGTTGGGTAAAAGATTGGCCAAAAAACGCATATTTATGTTGCCGCGACACAACTCATCGTTATTACCAAAACCTTTAAATGAAAGTTCCGCATTTTTTTTATCATCAAAAATAATTGCACGCTTAATTCTCAGTCCGTCACCACACGATGCAAGACAATAAGACATTCGATCATTTATTTTTCCAATAATCGAAAACAGCTCATCATGATAAGAGAAAACACCATGAGCCTTCATCTGCTCAATCGAATTATCAACTTTCCTGTGCGCCTTTACTCTATATTTTCCAAATAAATTACCAAGTAATCCCATCTTGCAGTTAACGACAAAGTTTCCCGGTAAAATAACAAGACCAAGCCGCCCAAAATCTATGGTGGTTCTGTTATCAACCCCAACACTCAATTTTTTTTCTTGCGTGTCCGCACGAACATTAATACTCAGTGCATTACCCTTTGCAAGCTCAAGAGTTCCACCAATATTAATATTGTTTTGTGTTTGTTTGAGGGTTGCCATCAGAAACCCCGGTTCCTTTTTGTCACGACGCCGCAAAAGAAAGGTGAATGTCCCTTGATTTGATTCCGAGAAATACTCTCCGAGACACTTCAATTGCAAATCCTCAGATTTTACAAATGAGCTCACCGGCGCATATGAATTATGTATTTTTTTTTCAGGAAAAAGCTTATCCAATAGAGTCATCACATCATCAACAGGAGCCATAAGGCGATAAGAAACCTTATCTTTGCTGTACTCAAAAACCGCATAATTGAAAGAGCCTTCTTTTAGCACCAAGAAAGACTTGTCAGCTCTGCCAACAATTTCACCAATAAGCTTTCTGTCGCCTCCAACCGATGGAATATTAATAACAATTTTTCCAATGCGCGCAGGATGCAGCGCGCTCAGATCAAGCGGAAACCTCAACGAACCTGAGTCAACCGAAATATCTGACTCAGGATCAATAGGCGTTCCGCCAGCCGTTTGAATTAAAATACCTCCGCCAATATCGCCGAATGAAAAACTTGAAAGCTTTACACTGCTCAATCCAACAAATTTCGATTTTGTTTCAAGTACATTTTTCAGCACATCAGCCAAATCAAGCAATGCATTAATACCACGATACATTGGCACGCGCGCACCAACAATCGAAAGCTCAAAAATGAATTTTAAACACAAAATACTTTGAATCGGAGCAAAATCAATGCTAATTTTTTTTGCAATAAGCACCGGTGTTTCATCTATTTGTTTTTTAATCGCCAAATCATCAAAAATAATTATTCCGGGAAGCAGATGAAATATTGCATTAGAAGAACTTAGTGTTGTTTTTGTTTCGCGCTCAAACACCGCAAGACAACTATCCAACGCATAACGCTGGATAGTTGGATGATAACTGATAAGAGCCAATGCCATGACGCAAAAAAAAGAACGCAACTTCCACAGGTGCTGCGACGCGAAAGATGTCATGAGAAATATTGTTTCCCGGGCATCACAAATCAGCCACAGAAACCGTTAATACTTCATCAAGCGTTGTCAGTCCTTCTTTGACCAAGCGCACGCCATCATTCACCAATTGCACCATACCAAGCTCACTTGCTCTTTTTTTAATGGCGCCAGACTCAGAATGTTGCGTAATAAGTTCAGCAATTTCTTGGCCAACTTCCATAACTTCAAATAACGGAATTCGTCCACGATAGCCATTTTTGAAACATCTATCACAACCGACAGATTTATAAAAAGTTATATTTTTAGCATCAGCCGCCGAAAGCCCAACCCGCGCAAACATTGCATCAGTCGGTGTATACGTAGTTTTGCAATCATCACACAACCGTCGTACCAATCGCTGAGAAATAACACATGCCAAAGACGATGCCACCAAAAAAGGCTCAACTCCCATGTCGATCAATCGCGTAATTGTTCCCGGTGCGCTACTTGTATGAATCGTTGAAAAAACTAAGTGACCTGTAAGCGATGCTTGTGTTGCAATGCGAGCCGTTTCACCATCGCGAATTTCACCGATAAGTAATACGTCTGGATCTTGACGCAAAATAGATCTCAACGCATTTGCAAAGGTAAGGCCAATTTTTTCATGCACTTGCACTTGGTTAACGCCCGCAATTGTGTACTCGATTGGATCTTCTACAGTAATAATATTCACGTCAGGAGAATTAAGACGCGTAAGGAGCGAATAGAGTGTTGTTGTTTTACCAGAACCCGTTGGACCACTCACCAAAACAATACCATTTGGTCGCTCAATTGCGCGTTGAATAATCGCCAAATTTTCCTTGGAAAGATGTAAATTATCAAGACTCTGCAGTCCCCGTCCTTTATCCAAAATACGCATTACAACGCGCTCACCAAAGTTACATGGCAGCACCGAAATACGAAGATCGACTGCGCGATCTGCAACTTTGAGCTGAATGCGATTGTCTTGAGGTAAACGCTTTTCGGCAATATCCATATTCGCCATAATTTTTATACGAGAAACGATAGCCGCTTGATATCTTTTAGGAGGCATTGTTCGTTGATACATCACACCATCAATCCGATAGCGAATGCTTAATTCTTTTTCAAATGGCTCGATATGAATATCAGAGGCACCTTCTTTGACTGCTTGGAAAATAAAATGATTCACCAGTTTAACAATCGGTGCATCATTCGCCATTTCCATAATGTCGCGTTCTTCAATCGTATCAAGATTAAAGTCATCATCATCTTCTTCTGCCTGAAGCTCATCCATCATCTCTTTGCTTGTCTCAAAGGGATAAAATTTATTAATGCTTTCTCTGATAACATCATCAATTGCAAGCACCGGATCAGCTTCAGCTGCAATAAGATATGAAAGATCATCAAGTGGTTCAATATCCATCGGATCAGAGGTCACAAGTCGACGCTTTCCCTCAAAAATAATGGGCATAATTAAATGCGTTCTCAAAAATTTAAGTGGGATTTTCCCAAGCACTCGAGGATCAACCATCTCATCGGTAATGGCATCAATTGTTTGCATGCCAAAAACACGTGCAAGCGATTTTAACAGATCTTGTTTTGCTATAACTTTTTTCTCAAGAAGCACTAAATGTAACCGCTTTTTTTCTTGTGCACACTGCTGAGAAAATGCTTCCAATTGTTGCTCAGTCAACAATCCCTGAGCCACCAAATCTATTCCAATTTTTTCTTTTAACATTTCACCGTGCTCCCTATCATAACAATCGGCATTTATGCGAGTCAGTGTACCATAGCAACATCTGTTTTAAGTAAAAAATGATCCTTTATTAAAAAATTTTAGAAAGCTTTTACTTTCCAAAAGAAAAATGTCGCGATATCGTCGCGGGCAAATACTGAACGTACAGTCAGGTTTTTGGCGATATGATACGCACGTTGTTTTTATGGCTTATTTTTACGACGCAGCTTTTTGGGTTGACCAAAGAATACAGCAAAACAATTCACACCCCCCACGGCATAATCTCTTTTAAAAGATCAGAAACAAGTATTGAAGGTGTAGTCTTTGATACCTACACTCAGCTTTCTTTCAAATCATATGACCAACAATCATTCCATGAATCGATTAATCATCAAGCGATTGACCAAGCAAAAACTGAAGCATTGGTGCTGCAAAAAGCATGCCTCAAGGCTCAAGCACGCGCGGATGCTCATGAGTCAATGCAACTTTGTATCAATAACGCAAAAGCCGCCACGCAAGGTGCCGTTGAACGAAGATTAATGCAAAAAAAGCCAGCGATATCTTTTTTGATGTTTGGTCAACCACTCATATTTAGTGGCAAAATGCTCGACAACGGTTTGATTAATTATCATCCATTAACTATGCCTGATGCGCGTGATCAGTGCTATGACTGGGGCGAATTTTACAGCGATCGATCTGATCCTCACTTGCAGCACATCGTTAAATCGGCCGATGAGAAATCGTTACAAGAAATTACAAATCACGTTAAAAGTTGGTGCTCAGACCAGCTTATTGCATTTGAATCACACAAGGATATTTACGATGACTATGCCAACGCGCTGAATAAAAAATATGGGTACCTCGGGAAAGATTTTGGAAAATACCGCTTTAAGCCATCGGCGTTGTACACGATGTTCAAGTATCAAATTTCACCCTGGGAAGCGGTTGATGCACTTAATTATGGCGATGCAAAAATGTCACAATCGTACAATCCATTTTTACGTGAATATGAGAATAAACCAAAAACACTGCGTGTGCTGCTTAACCTAAATAGTACCTGCAAGAGTGATGTTCTAGCAGTTGCTCGTGATAATGATCCTCTCCAGGAGCTTGATGACGGCCCGGAAAAGCTTAAATTTAATGCACGCAAACAGCACGAAGAATCATTAACAAGAACAGCGCGTAAAAATGCGATGACTGAAACACAACGAGCAAATGACAAAATAGAACTTCAGATTTGCACTGATTATTTCAATACGTTTTCACCAGAGCGTGCACAAGAACTTGCATCATTTGATGAAAACCCCTTGAGCCAATCGATGTATGAATACAATAAACAACATGGTGCGTTCGGTTACACGATTCAAGACAATTTTTTCTACCCGAGTGCACTCTGTTTTTTGGTTGCAAATAATTTATCGCCAAGAGAAGTTAAAAATCTCATTACTCACGCCAAGCGAAAACCATGGATACATCATGAAGGACTTACGGTTGGCGTGCATGATGAGAAAGATATGTCGTTGCTGGTTGATCAAGGCAACAATCGCGTTCTTACAATTTTCAAGGGCGCGAATCTGGGGCGAGAACTTAATACCATCAAACCCGAACCAGTTCCAACAAAAGAACCATACATCGCTGAAGCGCTAAAAAAACAGACCCAAGAACAAGCAATAAGCGATGTTCAACGTATCGCGCATAAACTTAATTCATTTTCTAACGCAACGCTCAATCAGCTCGCCGATGATTTTTTATATGATCAAGAAAACCCTTCACCATCCGAATGGATTGCACCAAAAGATTTAGAAAACTCTGAGAGTTTAACCTTTAACGGGTGGAATTTTCTGCCGCCGGCATTATTTGGGATGATGGTGTGTGAAATCACCCCTTACATGGCAACCTCAGCAATCGAATCTGCACTGTGCGCAGCAGCAAGTACTTCAACCTTGGTGGCAACAACTCTCGCGCCTGCAATTACGATTAATCCAACACTAGCATGCGTTGCGCTTGCCGGCAGTGGAGCCCTGGTGACTTATGACAATGCAGAGAAAATAATTACCCGTGTTTTACGTGCAACCAAGGTCCTTGAATCTGCAATAACTGGATGCATGAGCATGGTGTCAGCATGTGTTGATGTTCTTTTGCAACCCAAATATTTCAGCCATGGCTCAGCTTACGAAGAATTAGCACACCTTAAATATATCCTCATTCAGGAACAAGAACGCGATGCGCAAGCAAGAACCAAAGGTCTTTCAAATGAGGCAGAGCCACAACCACAGCCTAAACCAAAACCAGAACGCAAACCTAAACCAACCGCTGAGCCAGAACCTGAACCAGCCCATCCAGAACCAGAACCAAGTCCCCCGGTTCCCGTCAAATCAAATCCACCATCAAAAACAGGCCCCATCATCGAGACCACCTTTAAAGAGCATCCATCAGGTGGTCAGCCGCCTCCAGAACCGCCCAAAGACGATTTAACAAAAGCCGCAGCAAGTGCATTTGGCCTTGCAACGTTCTTTTATAAAAAAGCTTTTGAGCTACAAACTATTTCAACCGGTATCAGCAACTCCGCCAAAACGCCAACTGTTGAAGCCCGCGAACGTGAAGCAGAGGCAAAAAGCAATGAACCCTCTCGCTCGGGCGGCGAACCAGAAGATCGCAAGAAACAAGATGATGAAAACAAGCAAAAAAGAACAGAACAAGTTGAAATCGTTTTTACAGAAATGGTTTACAGCAACAAAGAACATATTCTTCAAGATAAACATTGGTGGGATCGATTAGTTAAAGACCCATGGAATAATTGGGATAAAGTTACTGATTTTATCAAAGAAACCATGCAGCAAGGAGTTGAAACATTTCGCGGGCATACCCAAGAAGGTGACAAAGTTTTTATGAGAATAGCTCAATTCGATAAGTATGAAATCGAAGTTAGGTATAGGGTTGTTGGTGATGAAATAAAAAACATTACAACAGCAATGGTAAGACTAGCAAAAGGAATAAAATGAGAAAAAATAATAACTTAATTAAACTAGGACGCTTCGCTGAAGCATTTAACTTTTTGAATCAATTTTCTGAAGATGAGATTTATGAAATAATTTCTAGTGTTGGAGAAGAACATAACATAGCATCCTATTCCTTTATTTGTTTTCTCATATCTAAAAATGATATCAATTTATTAAATGGGTACGCTATAAGCATTATTTATGGAATAATGGCTTACCTAAAAGGTGCTGGACCGTTGTCTTACTCACATCACTTACGTCGACTAGAAAGAGACCCTGAAAACATTGATTTAATTGAATATCAAATCATGTTTCATGAATGTGATGATGATACATTTCGTGATCCTGAAATTCGTACCATTGCTGAAAATGTTTTGTTATTAAGACCTGAGAGTGAAGCCGCACAAGCTATTTTACGTTGGACTTCGCCCCTCAGCGAAGAACCCTTTACTCCACTTGGAGAAGGTCTTAACCCCTATGAACGCGTAAAGATTTTTATTGAAAAAGGACGCTTCACCTGGGCTTTTAATGAAATTCCAAAGATCTCTCATGATGAACTGCTTACTATTTTACGAACTATTTCATCCAATAAAGATATCACCACGTATGGCTTTGTCTGGGCTATGATTTATAAAAAAGAAACGTCAGAATTACATCTTGTTGCAGCAAAGATATTTATGGCTGATTTTTGCCATCTCAATGGAGCTGCTGCAATTGTGTTCTTCCACACCCACAGAGCCGCTGAACTTGAGCCAGATAATCTGAAAATTCAAGAGCAATTATTGAGTTTATACGAACCTGACAATGAAAGTTTTGATCTTGAAGAAACAAAAACATTGGTTGAACGGGTGCTCAAAATGAATCCAGATAGTGAGCAAGGCTTGCGCGTATTGAATTTAATTGGGTAAAGCAGGTCTGATAGGAAACCTTGTTAATCTATGATTTCAGGATATTTTACCGGATCTTTCAGACAATATGCTTCTCCAAAACTACCAACCGGATGATGAGCGCGCATTACAAACATTCGCGCTTCAAAGCCGCCGCGATGCTCTCTTCTTTTTTCTTGAGCCGCAATAATATCTTGTAATGAAAACCCATGAACTGAGCCGATTGCAATCATTACTTCAAGCACGTCAGCGCATTCAGACAGAACTTCTTTATCCGAAGACGCTGCTACAACTTCAGCAACTTCTTCTTGAATTTTAGTCTTGAGTTCTGCTTTAAACTCTTCATCATTTAATATTTTTGCATCAACCGATGATCCGTATTCAGCAAGCATTCCCGCAGCTTTGTCACGCCATAATTTATTTTGAATAAATGTTCTGAATTTCATGAAATCCCTTTTTTGCGCATTGTTTCAGCTTCTACTGCTTCGATATTTTCTCTTGTTGGACAATCTTTAATTATCCACCCACATGTTGCCTCACCATGCATTTCACCACACAAACAAAAAGTATCACAGGCATAACAATAATTCGATCGACTCAATAATGCACCCGGATCGAGATAAGATGTTACGCAGCCCCACGATTTTACCAACAAAAACCTAAAAGTAGGCTTAACTCTACCGATTTTTCCAGGAACACGCCTAATTCCAGAAAGCGAAATATCCGATGAATCACTGGGCGGCGGCACAAGGATTGGTTCATGCGGAGTTTGAGGCCTAGCTCTTTCAAGATATCCTTCTGTTTCAACCTCAAAAATGCTACTTAGTTTGGGAGAATAAGTTCTCCCCAAAAACTCTGCTCCCAAAAAAAATTCTTCTGCGCTTATGGTATGACTCATAGGGTGAATCGCTACTGAAAAAAATAACGTTAACAATAAATAAATCATATGTCTTATCTTTCATTTTTTTGGGATCAATAACAAAAAATTTAAAGTAATAGAAACAATCAACTGTTTTTTTGCTACACTGTGCGCACGCAAAGGGTAAAATAAGGAGTTAGTAAGATGAGCATTAATCCACAAATGGCTGAGCGCATTAAATTAGAAAGCGCCCGCTGGTTAACATTAAAATCTGAAATTCAAAAAGTTATTGTTGGTCAAGACCTTAATATTGAACGCATTCTCATTGGTCTTTTGTGTAATGGACACGTATTGCTCGAAGGCGTTCCTGGCCTTGCAAAAACGACCTTAGTCAAAACAATGAGCAGAGCGCTTGGACTTGCTTTTTCTCGCATCCAATTCACGCCAGACTTGCTACCAAGTGACTTAATCGGAACCCTTATTTACAACCAAAAAACAGGTGATTTCATTACCAAAAAAGGTCCGGTGTTTACCAATATTTTATTGGCTGATGAAATCAACCGATCTCCCGCAAAAGTTCAATCTGCTCTTTTAGAAGCTATGCAAGAACATCAAGTCACCATCGGTGATCAAACCTACAAAATTGATCCGCCATTTCTGGTTTTAGCCACCCAAAATCCGATTGACCAAGAAGGAACGTATCATCTGCCTGAGGCCCAAGTTGATCGATTTATGTTCAAGCTTTTTCTTACGTATCCAACACCACAAGAGGAAAAAATTATTCTTTCCAGGCAAAATGAAATGACTGAAATCAATACCATTTTCTCAACACAAGAAATTATTGATGCGCAAGATTGCGTTAATAATGTTTATGTCGATGAACGAATTACTGATTACATAATTTCAATCGTAAATGCCACCAGAAATCCTGCAGAATATGATATTGATGCAGTTAACATGATCACCTTTGGTGCATCACCACGAGCCACCATTGCACTTCAGAAAGCAGCCAAGGCGTTGGCGTTTTTAAAAAAGCGTCACTTTGTCATCCCTGAGGACGTTAAAGCTCTTGTACACGATGTATTGCGTCATCGCATTATTATGAGTTATGAAGCAGAGGCGGAGAATATAACTTCAGATATAATCATTGATAAAATAGTTACCACTCTGCAGTCACCATGAGAATGATCTTGACAGTAAAAAAAGGTAACAACTATTTTCGTACAAAATAATAATAAAATCAGGCAGGCATGATGAAACAACAATTGTGGGCAATTAACTCTTTTCTTCTCGGAGTCTTTTGCTTAACATTTTTTATCACAATTTCGTTTAAGCAAACAATCCCCCGCAATCAAGCCCCCTTCATACCCTTGAGTAAGAAGGATGCTAAAAAAGATTCTATTTCTATTGATGAATTGTATGGCCCTCGTGATATTTTCGGCTTATTCGAAAAACCAACAGAACCGACGATTAAAACATTAGATATCCCTAAAGCGCCACAATTTTCATCTCCACCTGCCCCACAAGCACCAAAAAGTAATTTGGTGAAGTTGTCACCGCCGCTTGCTATTTCAATCAGTGGCATTATTTTTTCGCCATCCCGCACTGACAAGAGCGTTGCGATGATCTCAGACGAAACAAATAAAGAAGTTATGTATCACGTTGGCGATCGCATAAAAGATGGCATGATCATCAAAATTGGCCAGGAGCGTGTCGTTATTTTACGTGCGAATGGTCAGCAAGAAACGTTCTTTTTGAGAAAAACAGCAACGCTCGAATCACTCAGCGGCAAGCCTGAAGACAAAGATCAAAATAATAATAAACTGGCGATAGAAAAAGCTGAAAATACTTACGATGTCAGCAAGCAAATATTCTCAGCTAAGATTCAATCATTTGGTGACTTTCTCAAAGAATTTGATTTCATGCCGTTGTATGTAAAAAATGAAATCAAAGGATTTAAAATTGGAAACACAACACCTGACTCGTTTGCAACATCACTCGGGATAAAAGACGGTGATATTTTAATCACCATTCAAGATATGCCGGTGGCTGATATCAAAAACCGCCTTGCGTTGTATAATTTACTCACACAGCCAACTGGGCCAAAAGAATTAACCATCGGTTTGCAGCGAGATAAAAAAACATTAAAAAAACAATTAACCATTGTAGAAAATCATCGACCTAAAATGCCAACAAATGGCATGAAAAGCCCATCAGAAAGTGGATTTACAAAACCAGAAACACAATCAAAAATGACAGAAGAATCATATAATGAAATGATAAATTCTATGCGTAACCAACTCACAGAAAATATGCGTTCACGTGCATATTCATCACGAATTAAATAGTTAAGGAGAAAATTTGTGAGAGAATTAATAAAAAAAATTATTTGTGTCGTCATGGCAACTTTTATAGTTCATGCGCACAGCGTTTCTACTGAAAAAAAGCCCGTAATGTCGCCAAAAGAAGAAATAGAGCAACTACTCAATAAAACATCACACAAAAAAACAAAGCCGGGCGCTAAAGAAATTTTTGTATACAATCCCAACGCAAATAAATCAAAAAAAATTGCTGATATTGGAAATCTCCCAGATGAACCAAGTCAAGCACAACTATTAGAAGGTGACACAGAAGATGTTGCCATCAGACCCAATTTTGAAGATGCGGAATTAGGAAACTTCATCAACTTCGTGGCTCAACTTACTAAAATTAATGTGATTCCAACAAAAGACACTCAAGGAGCTAAGGTTTCGCTCAATATGCGAACAGATTTAAACAAAGAACAAGTTTGGGAAGTTTTTCTGACCGTGATTGAAATGGCTGGATTTACGATCAATAAATCAGGAAATGTTTTTAAAGTTTTACGTCAAGATGCAAAAAAAACCGAACCCTTACCTGCATACATCAACGTTCCTGCCAAATCACTACCTAACTCTGATCAAAGCATTAGATTTGTAACCTTTCTAAAAAATATTCAAGCGTCTGATGTTGAAGGATTACTTAAAGGAATGATCGGACCTGGAGGAGATGTTCTACGGCAAGATATCGTGAATGGATTTGTTATAACCGATAAATGCCATAACATTAAAGCCGCCATGACCATCATTAATGAGCTTGACGACACAGGCCTCAGAGAAGAAGTTGCCGTTATTCCCCTGAAAAAAAATGATGCTGCTGATGTTAAAAAATTACTTGAAGAAATGACTAAAAATGCGGGCGACAAATCTAATAACGCAATCGTTGCGCGACTGCTTGGAAAAACAAATGAAAGTTCTGAATATTTTTCAGCCACAACAAAAATCATCGCTGAAGACAGAAGCAATGCAATTATCTTACTCGGCAACCAAAAATCAATCGCCAAAATAAAAGATTTCATAGCAACATACATCGAACGAGAAGAACCTCAGGTTGACTCTCCCATTCATCGATACCAACTTGAATACAGCGATGCTCAAAGCATAAAAACAATTCTTGATGATGTGGTTAACAGCCAAACAGATTCTGGTGTTGAAAAATACGGTGGCGTCCGCATGGGCGGCAAATATTTCAAAAAAATGCGTTTTGAAGTTGATAAAGATAGCAACTCACTGCTGGTCTCATGTCTTGATAAAAAAGACTGGAAGATGCTCAAGGAAACTATTCGTTCTCTAGACAAACCACAACCACAAGTAATTTTAGAAACCTTAATCGTTGATATCGACTTGCAAGATAATAAAGAACTTGGAGGACAAATGAGACAACCGCGAACCGACCAACCATTTTCTAATATCGGTTGGCAGGCTGCATCAATGGCACCAGTTGTTCTCGCAGGAAACTCTGGAAGCAGAACACTTGCGGGCGACCTTGGTTCAATTTTACAAAGTCTCACCCAAGGAAGTGCCGCGTTTACCCTCAGCAAAGTCTCTGGCGGAGTCTGGGCACTGTTTAATATTATTAATGAAAACTTAAACACAAGTTTGGTTGATAACTCTTTTGTTACTATCGCAAATCGCGTTACCGCGAGCTTCTCTGTTGGGGAAGCCCGAAGACTCGTGTCACAAGTCTATAGCGGTTATCAAGGCAATTCGAACAGCTATGAAACCAAACCTGTCAATACAACATACACTTACACTCCTCAGATTAATGCTGATGGATTAATTAATCTTAATATCGATATTTCCATTAACGAATTTGTTGCTGGTCAAACAGGTGGTGACACGACCAATAAATCCCTAAAATCAACACTCGCGTGTTCTGATGGACAGGTTCTTGTACTCGGTGGATACGCCAAAACAAAAGTTACCGAAGCTTTCACCAACGGGTTTCCAATTCTTTCTGAAATTCCAATTTTAGGATGGTTGCTCAAATACAAAACACGAAAAATTTCAAAAACATACACTTTCTTTTTCATCTGCCCAACTATTGTGCACCCACGAGAAACGTCTGGCTCAAGCCTCTACACTAAAATGAAACTCCATAAAGCACGAAAGGATGTTGCTGACTCTGTTCTGACAACCGCCACCAGCGACCCTATTCATAATGTATTTTTCAACCAAGCAAAAGAAAATTATTTCCATAAAGTAGATGATTTTGCAACTGCACGCTTTCAACCATCAACAGTTGACTTAAAACATGATGAATTTTATCAACCAGGAATAACCGATAAAAATAAGTTTGATTTTAAGGATGAATATGAAGGTAATCAAATCGTTAGAAAGATGCTCGAGGCCGATACTCCTTCCCACAAAACAAAAATCGTTAAAGAGAAGTCAAAAGAAAACCCAAAGCCTTACAATACACCAGCAGAAAAACCCGAATCCATCATAACTAAAATCACAGAAACAATGGCAAAACACCCAATTCCAGAGCAAAAAATTAACCCTACTGTTGATATGAGTGCGATGTTTCCAACCTTTTCAACAGAAAAAAGGTCAAAATTAAAAGAATTATTATCAGCTCCTCCGCTTAAGAATTCAATTGATATAACAACAGATCAACCAAAGGGATTTGAAGAGCAACGATCTGCGCTGAAAAAATTAATTGAACCTCAAATAAATAACGCACATCAAGAAAACGAATCTCGTTCTTCATCACTCATTTCACAATTACCAGGACGATCTGATGAAATTAGAAAACTCGTTTCAGACCAGCAAGAAAAACGTGAAAAATTGAAGCAAACGCTCACGTTTGGAGACAGGCTATCGCAACCTCAAGAGGCACCTCTGACAACACACCGCAAAAATCTTAAATCATTATTAGCATCATATGATTCCCAGAGAAAACCAATAATTCAAGCACAGATAGCACCGCAACATTTAACTGAGCAGAAGGGCTATTAAAGATGATTCTTTCCTTCTTTCTGCCAACATACATACGTGAAAAATTAGTCCAGAATCAAAGAGTGCTTTCTTTGTCCTTGAATGGGGATGTTTTTGTTGCAACCGCATGTATTGTTTCTGCCCTAAAAACAGTTATAAAACAGAAAACAGCTTTACTGCTTGATGTTCCAGACGCTGATGTCGATAGTCTTCAAGCAAAAGCGCTGATGATTAAAAAAAGCATAAGCACGTGGGGCACATTTGATCAAATCATCATTACAGAGTCATCTGAAACATTAATTTTTAAAGAACTTGAACTGCCATTTAGTAAAAAAGAACAGATAGCGTTAGTGCTCGAAGAAGAAATAGAAACACATCTGCCATTTGATCCAAGCGAAGCTTACACTGGATTTTCTATCAATACCGTAAATCCCGATGGTTCTTCGGTAATTATTACCGCAACGCTCAAAAAAATACTTTTCACTGAGCATTTTGCCCTATTTGCCGAAGCTGGCATACAACCAACACTTACAACCGTTGATGCGCAAGGAATAGCAGCATTTGTTGATGCAACATATACGCTATCAAATCCAGAGATATTCCTGCGAATCATTATTGACGCACACGATACGTACACCCAAATTATATTTTCTCAAGGCTCAGCAATTCATTCGGTTAAAAATATTCCACAAGGCAAAAATGTCATCTTATCAAAAACTAATACAGAAGATTCAGCTGAAAAAAACGTTACTACATTAAATCCAGATGCTTGCGAGCAATGGCTGAAAAAAATAATTTTTAGCTGTGATGCGCTTGGTTTTAAATTTGCACAAGAAACAGCAGCGCAGGAATTTTTCTTCATGCAATCATTTGGTGAAGAAAAATCAATAACCACCATGATTCAAAGGCTCACAGATAGAAAAATAACATTCATGAGTGAAGTGGCTCAATCTTCAAATTTAATTACAGATGAGTCACCAAAAACAGAATCTCAAGATAACTCTCTGTACGCGGCAACGATTGGAAATGCATATTTGTTCAAAACACCAAACCACATAGAATTAATCACTGAACCGGTAGAACAAAAACAGATAAAAGATGTTACCAAAAAGGTATTGCTGTCATTAGTACTCCTGTTCTTGAGTGCAGGAATTTTGGGTTTCTGTGGTTACCAACAAATTGCAACCCTACAACAAACGCTTGAAATTGCGGAAAAAACACAGCTCTCAAAACTCAGTGAAAAGTTTCCAATTCAATTTGCAGAACTCAGAAAACCAACACTCAAACGAGCAATTTCAATGATCGAAGATTTTGTCAGAGAACAACAAATAAATATTTTTAGTGGCAAAAATCTTAATGCACTAGAAATTTTATATGAACTTACAGAGCTTGTTGATCAACGCGTATTTATCGTTGATATCACACAAATTTCAATCACGCTCAGCGAAGAAGACAAGACACCGAGAGCCACAATTGATGGAACATTTAAATCAAAAACTGATGCGCATTACAGTGATTTTGGTATTTTTGAAAAACACTTAAACTCATCAAAACGATTAATGCTGACAAAAGATACAGAAAATAGTTTTGCTGATGATGCACACGGTGTTAAATTTACTGCACGCTTTAAGCTGCGCGACTAGAAAAGAAGAAATACCATGATAAACACTATCGCAAAATTAATTTTATCAACACCGCAAGATCTTGGTCGAAAATATATTCTGGGCGTTGTTGCAGGAATTGTAATTCTCCTGTGTACCAGCTTGTATTACATCAATGCACAAAGTGCAAACCTTGCAAAATCTATTTCGCAGGCGCGTAGCTTGGCTGCAAAAACCGACAATCTCATTAGCGAATACAATGCCGTTACGCAAGAAGAAGATAACCTTGCAGATACACTGTCGAAAAAAAAGGATTTCACGGGCCTTAAAAGTTACTTTGAACGCTTCTGCCAAACAAATAAAATAACCCCCGAACCAGGATGGTCAGAGACCGCTGAAGTTAAAGAAATTAGTGGGAGTGATAGATTTGAAGAAGAAATGCTCCACGCACAAATAAAAAATATTAAAATGAAAGAATTAGTTCAGTATATTGATGCTATTGAAAAAGATGATCTCATCTCATTAAAAGAACTATCAGTTGAAAAAAGTGATAAAAAGTTAACGTTAAAAATGACAATATCTACAAAACGATTTAAAAGGACAATTGAAGAATGATAGTGCACAAGATAGATCAGTTCTATGCTTATTTAATAATTACCTTTTTTTTAATGGCTTCACAATGCGCACCGGCTGCATCTCTTGAATTATTACCACCACTCATTCCTCAAACGAGCACTCTTGCAACTAACCAAGACAATAAAAAAATTATTAATGAAAAAAAATCTGAACCAACCAAAGATGTTGAAGGCACGGTAAAAACAAATCCTGATGATGAAATTCTTTCTCTTAATTTTGAAAAAACGTCACTTGCTGCAATCGTCAATTTTTTAGCTGAACGAAAAAATATTAATATTATTCCTCACAAAGATTTAGCCGCGGCTACTGTTTCGCTATACAACTATAAACCACTCACCGTGGCTCAAGCCTGGGACATGCTGCCAACCTTGCTTGAAATCAACAATCTGACGATGAATAAAGTTGGTAACATTTATCGAATTGTAAGTTCAAAAGATAGTGGTCGAGAACCGCTGACTATTTACTCATCAGCTACCGGAACACGTCCAAAAGATTTACCGAATACCGATCAAATGCTCAGATATGTTTATTTTTTAAGAAATATTAAAGCAGAAAATGCACAAAGTATTCTTAACAGCATGTTTGCCGACAGAGGAGCTGTTGAGGCCAACAAAGACCTTGATGTATTGTTTATTAAAGAAAAGTCTTTGAATATCAAAGCTGCCATGGAAATTATCGAAGAACTTGATGTAGAAGGCCTCAGGCAAGCAATTGAAATCATTCAGCTTAATTATGAGAGTGCAACCGCAATTGCTCGATTATTTAATGACCAACTGCTCGGTCCTAAAAATAAAAATGATAATGCCGTCAAATTTTTATCATTCAATAAAACAGAAGTTAACTTCTTTTCACCAAATGTGAAAATCATGCCAGACGCCAGCCGCAACACACTGATTTTAATTGGGCAAGAAAAAGATATTCATCGGATCAAAGATTTTATCAACACCTTTCTTGATGTTGAACCGGTAGCTGAATCACGCGTTCACATTAGGGAAATAAAATATGTTCCAGCAGAACAAATTCAAAAGCTTGTTACCAATATTATAAAGCCGCCACAAGGAATCTCAAAAGAAGATCTTGCAAACAATCGCTTCTTTGAGGACGTTAACATTGTGGCTGATTCAGCAAACTCAAGCTCGGGCCTGTATGGCAGTGGCAACAGGTTAATTGTTACTTGCAACAAAGAAGACTGGCAAAGACTAGAAAGATTAATTGATAAACTTGATCGCCCATCAACACAAATCGCGCTTGAAGTATTGATTATTGACGTGTCTTCAGATGCTGGCAGACAACTTGGCATGCAAATAAGACAAAGCGCCACCAATAAGTTTCTGGGAAGCGACCTATCGTACGGAACAGGCACGCTAACGGCCTCAACACCAAGTCCTGGAGCAAATGCCTCAATGCTTGAAGCGGGAACAAGTAATCTCTCAAAAGGCGCAGTTGTTTCAGTTGGCCAAACTGGGAATATTTGGGCAGTATTACGAGCCTTTATAGATGAAAAGAATGCAAATATCATCAATCAACCATTTACGATTGTAGCCAACCGAAAACCAGCAGTTTTTTCATCAGGAAAAACCCAGAGCGTTATTGGTGCATTTAAAAATGTTCAGGGATTGAGAGACCAGGAAGACAACAAAGCATTCAATACCTTAACCATTACACCAAGTATCAACAGCAAAGGAATCGTTGATTTGAACATTAAGGTAAACTTTGAAGACTTTGATGAATCCTCAACGCCCTCTGAAGCCGGAAGTGGTAATAATAAAATTACCAGAAATCTTGAAACCAGAGCTGCCATGGCAGAAGGAGAAACGCTCATTGTTGGGGGACTCACACGATCAAAGCAGTCAGAGCAACTTCACCATTTTGCACCTTTTTCAAGTATTCCCATCATTGGAAACTTATTTAGATCAAAGGTAAAAACAAGCAATAAAAAGAATTTATATATCTTCATCAGACCAAGCTTAATAAAACCAGAATTCACCGGAAATGCAGATCCGTACACAGAATTTAAGATTGATTATGCTAAAAACCAAGTCTTCAACTTCCAATCATATGGAAAGAGCTCAGATCCTGCACAACATTTCTTCTTCAAACCACGAAAATCAACGATTTCATCTGCATTAGATGATGTAAAATCAAATAGATTCTCATGGATAGATAACTTCACAGAACGCCGAAATCAACCTCCCGCAACCATTCACGGTCAGCACGCAGAAATGATAAAAAAGCATAAAAACCGATCTTTTCAAGAGCAAATTGCGAAAACCAAACTGGCTGAGTAGGATTAAAAAGAAAGAATCGCACTCAAAAAGTATCCAGGCATGATCGAAAAAATAATTGCATACATTATTACCATTATTCCATTTGTCGCGCTCGCCATCAGCTATCTGTTATTGCTCTATTTTCCATCCAAAAAGGCACTCAATATACCAAAATTAAACATTGGTGACAAAGTACTTACCGCTGGCGGAATCATTGGCCATGTCGCAAAAATAGAGCCTGAATATATAATTTTAGAGGTATTTGATGGATCACTCATTCAAATTCATCCTGATTTTATTACAAAAAAATATTCATGAATCCAAAAAACGCTCTTCCTATGCCGTTGTGGCCAGCACTCGCAGGAGCACTTGCAGCATTTCTCTTCAAAACGTTCTGGATAATAGATAGTCCCATTATTACTGCTGCTTTGATAGCGCTCACAGTGCCACTGGTTTGGCTCTGTTATCAACAAAAAAACTATCGCTTAAACCAGGCAACAGCTGCATTTTTTTGCTTTCTTGCAACAACAATCACACTTCAATCACCATCATTTTTTCTGCATGCGGCAAAAAATAATATTTCTCATGAAAAAATAGCTCTTTCAGGAACACTCAAAGATTCAAAAAAAAGCGGCAAGCAAACAATTCTTGAAATAGAGAATATTCAAGTGATGCACAATGGCAAAACAATTGATTATTACTGGTTTAACAATGCTAAAATTATTTGTTTTCTAACAAAGAAAATTCCAATAGGTTCAAAAATTACACTCCAAAAAGCATCTTTTTCTTTGCCAAAAAAAGAACTTGAAATTATTCAGTACAAAAACCATCTTTTTGGATTCTTTTTTGCAAAAGAAGAAGACCTCAAAATAGATGTTATTTCAGCAGATACGACAAGTTGGATCAACACAATAAAATCACGCATAAATGACGCCCAAAAAAACAATTTATCAAAAGCCACACAAAGTATGGTTGGAAGTATTTTTTTGGGACAGAGTGAATTTTTGACAACAAATACGCGTAGTTTGTTTGAGGTCTGGGGGATTAGCCACTACCTTGCGCGATCAGGACTTCACTTAATTCTTATGGCATCGCTTTTAATATGGCTGCTGCAATTATGCAATTTTCCGCTCAATTTTATACGTTTTTTCACACTAGTTTTAACCATTTTGTACCATCTCATCTCAACACCATCAATTTCTTTTTTTCGCGCACTGAGCATGAATTTACTCATCGCAGGAGCGTTCTTTTTGGGAGAAACTGCTGCAATTTTACACCTTTTTTCTTTTGTTACTCTTGCAACTATTCTCTCAAACCCGTTTGTTGTGTATGGACTTGATTTTCAGCTGAGTTTTGGTATTTCTGGTGCACTTATTTTCATTTTTAACATCATTAGAAAAATTCAAATTTAACCATATTTTTTATAGACCAGAAAGCATCAAAAATGTCCGCTATTTTAGACCCAAAAAACAAACTGGAAAAATTACAGGAACTCATCGAAAAAACGATGTTAAAGACATCACTGCCTCACTACAATCCAAACGAATGTTTTGTGAGAGGAATTGGCCCACTAGATGCTTGTATTATGATTATTGGAGAAGCTCCAGGACGAGAAGAATCTGAGCAAGGAAAGCCATTTGTTGGACGCTCGGGAAGATTGCTCTCAATATTGCTACAAAATGCTGAAATTAATAGAGAAAAAATATACATCACCAATGTTGTAAAATATCGCCCTGAAAATAACAAAACACCAACGTACAAAGAGTGCATAGAGTGGGCGAATATTTTTCTGAAAAAAGAGATTGAAATAGTGGCTCCTCAGGTGATTTTAACACTTGGTGCAAGTGCTACCAAAACATTGCTGGGCGAAAACACAAATATTACCAACCAAGAAGGCGTTGCGCACCACTATGAAGATAAAATCGTTATTCCAACCTTCCATCCAGCATATTTACTGAGATGCAGAGAAAAAATAGCAAAAACCCAAGAAACACTTTTTCGCCTTAAAAGTTATGAACAAAATTGTTGATAACTATGTTCATAACTTGTTTATAACTCTCTTTTTCCCCAAAAAAACATTTTTGCCTAGAACAAAAAAGCCTTCGATATGTCGACCAGATGAGCGCTTTCAGAGTTATAAACATAGCAAAAACAACGCAAATCCTCACCCAGAGGCACTTTCGGCAAGATTGAAACAAGCAATACATGAGTTATGAACAAGTTATGAACAGGTTATGAACATAGCTTTAAAAAAAGAAACGCCTACTCAGAGGGCGCTTTAGAGTTTTTGGCGTCGAGTTATGAACATTTTTCGCGCTGCTTATTATTATTATATATATAAATATTATTATATAAATTTAATGATGATGATATATATACAACCACCTAAAAATGTTCATAACTTGTTGAAAGTTGATTATTCAGGGCTCTTCACTTTTGCTCAGTTTGAGCTAAGCTGTGAGAGATTGGTTTGAAAAGACCTTGTTTTTTGGTTTTTATCAAACTTATCTTGTTGAAAAATTGTATTATTTATTTTTTGGGGTTTTGGCGTGAATCTTGCTGATGTAATTGAAAGTCTTGTTGAAGAGCGCAGTCTTGACCGTGATCGAGTTGCTGCTATTGTCTGCAATGCTGTCAAAACTGCCTATGAAAAAAAATATCTTGATTATGATTTTGAAATCATTTTCAACAAAAAGACGTCAAATGCCGAAGTGTTTGTCAGACGTGAGGTAGTTGCCAACGTTGTTGATAAAGACGTTGAGGTTGCCCTCAGAAAGGCGCTAACTATCAACCCTAAGTGTTCAATCGGCGATTCTATTCTCGTGCCGTTTGATGAGCCTGTTGGTCGCATTGAGATTTTGGCGGCTCGCCAAATCATCGCAGCTCAAATCAAAGAACTTGAAGAAGTTGCTGTGTACGATGAGTTCATTGAGCGTCAAGGCAAAATCGTTTCTGGTATTATTCACAAAAAAGAGCGCAATGGCTTTGCGGTAACGGTTGATGAAGTGTCAGGGTTTCTGCCAAGTGCAGGGCTTGTTGGTGATGATCAGTTGCGTATTGGCTATTCGGTCAAAATGGTACTTGCTGAAGTGTTGCCGGTTGCTCGTGGTGGCTATCAATTGTTTTTTGATAGATCATCCGCTGATTTTGTCAGTTGTCTTCTTGAGCAAGAAATTCCTGAAATTTTTGAAGGCATTGTCGAAATTAAAAAAATTGTTAGATCTGCTGGCTACAAAACCAAAATTGCACTCGTAAGTCACAACAAGGATGTAGATCCTGTTGGAACATGTGTTGGTGTTGGTGGTGCTCGCATTAAGCCTATTTTGAAGGGGCTTGGTACCGAGAAAATCGACTTGGTTCCATGGAAGTCAGATCTTGCTGAAATGGTTCGTTTGAGTCTGAAGCCTGCTGAAATTGAAGATGTTCGCATTTCTCCAGAGGGCGACAAGGCGCTTGTTTTCTTGCAGCCAGATCAACGAGCATTTGCGATCGGCAAAAATGGTCAAAATATTTCATTAGCATCAGCGTTGAGTGGGGTTCAAATTTCATTAGAACCGCTTGATTCGCAAGGGGAGTCGAATGACCCCTTTCTTGATGCGTAGTTTGTAAAATTCGTACATGATAGGGGTTGAGTATTGAAATATTCAAAGCTGTAAGTGTATGAATTTGCAAAAAAAGCAAAATTGTTAACAATGTGTGACGTCATAATTTTGCTCGCAATTCAAGTTTTATGTAAAAAATTATGTGTCATTTATTCCTGAAGGTGGGATTAAGTTCTTGGAAAAAAAAATTAAAAAAAATGAATTTGTAAAAAAAACATCTGATGTTCAATCGTCAAATGTTCATCCAGCGCAAACGAAAAAAGATACTTCGGCCAAGGTCGAAAGTGCGGACACGTCTCCAATCGAAGGCGTTGTTCTTCGTCGTGATGCCGTCCATCGCACATCAACAAAATATTCTGTAAACAATGCCTTTTCTGTTGAAGATTACATTGCTGAAGAGGCAGAGTCTCAAGCGTCAAGTGGAGCTTCTCGTCCATTTCGTCGTCGTCGATTTGGTCCTCGTCGAACAAAACATTCGCGAGATTCTGAAGCAGCTGTCAAAGATGTTGCAGCAATAACCATTTCAGGCGGTGTTGGGCTTTCTGATCTTGCTGTTATGATGGGAAAGCCCGCAGGTCTCTTGATTTTAGAATTGCTCAAAAAAGGTCTTCCATTCTCACTTAATGATATTGTTCCGGTGGATCGCATTAAAGAGCTTGGTGCTGCATTAAATATTTCTGTCACGTCTATCGATCCTGTGGTGACTGATGGTGAATCTGCTTTGCGTTCGCTTATGATTCGTGGCGAGGGTGGTAATCTTGTTCGCAGATGGCCGGTTGTCGTTGTTATGGGTCACGTTGATCATGGCAAAACAACATTGTTGGATTTTCTTCGAAAATCGAGCGTAGCCGCCAAGGAAAAAGGTGGAATCACCCAACATCTTGGTGCATACGAAGTTGAATGTTCTCATGGAAAAATTGTATTTATTGATACTCCTGGACATGCTGCCTTTACGGCGTTGCGTGACCGTGGTGTTTCGGTAACTGACTTGGTTGTGTTGATTGTCGCTGTTGATGACGGCGTCAAACCTCAAACAATTGAAGCTTTAGCTCAAGCTCAAAAAGCAAATTTACCGGTAATTGTTGCGGTAAATAAAGTTGATAAAGCGCATACTGCTGATGATTTCGATCGCATTAAGCGTCAACTTGCTGATAATGGGCTGCTGTCTGAAGACTGGGGCGGATCGACTGTCATGGTTGGTATTTCAGCTAAAACTGGACAAGGTGTTGATGAACTTCTTGAAATGATTGTCTTGCAAACTCAACTCATGGATGTTTTTGCAGATGCAACAGTTCCTGCGCAATTATTTGTTCTTGAATCGCGCGTCGATCGTGGTTTTGGACCAGTAGCTACCGTTATTCCATTGTGTGGAACGCTTAAGGTTGGCGACATGTTTGTGTCTGATTCTGCTTATGGAAAAGTACGATTGTTGATCAAACCTTCTGGCGAAAAAGTAACTGAAGCTGGTCCTTCGGTTCCTGTTCAATTGGTTGGATGTAATTCATTGCCAAGTTCAGGGGATGTGCTCAAAGTTGTTGGTATTGATGAATATGCAAAAGCAAAAAATAACATGGTCAAAAAAACATTGTTGATGACTGGTTCTCAGGATCAATCAGCAGTTGACCTAGAGTTTGGCAAGAGCATGAATATTATTGTCAAAACTGATACGCAAGGTTCGTCTGATGCCGTTTTACAATTAATTTCACAGCTCAGCGAAAAAAACCAAGAACTCAAAAAGAGACTGCGTGTTCTTTCTTCATCTGTCGGTGATGTCACTGAAGGCGATGTTGTAAGAGCATTTGATTCTAATGCAATGATCGTTGCATTTACGGTTCGTATCGATAGAAATGCCGCTGATCTTGCACAGAACAAAAAAGTTGAAATCAAACAATTTGATATCATTTATCGTTTGACTGAATATTTGGAATCAGAAATTCTGAGAACCAAAAAAGCGGTTAAAGTCATCAAGCGTATTGGCAAGCTCGAAATTCGTAAGATCTTCGTTCTTAAAGATCGTGGCATCATCGCCGGTTGTTATGTCACTGAAGGCACAATCAACAGGCAGGGCCGTGTTGTTGGCTATCGTGGCAAGCAAAAAATTGGTGAAGATGAGATCGTTAGTTTGCAGCGCGACAAAAAAGCAGTCAGAGAAGTTGCAACAGGGTACGAATGTGCCTTCATGTGCAAAACCTTCCATGGCTGGCAAGTTGGCGACACTGTTGAAGCTTTCATCGAAGAGCTTGTTTAATCCATATTTTTTAGCCTAAAAATATCGCTTAATCTATCTAAAAAAATAGTCTTTGTGCCGTTGTAAAAAAGTAATTCTTTGACAACGGCACAAACAAATTGCCTATACTCGGTTGGGGTTGTAGTTGTGTAGAATTGTCTGCACACATCTGTTACTCAATGCCGGGAGGGGCTATGGCAACAAAAAAAAAAGTAACGAGCACTGCTCGTAAAACGACCGCTGTAAAAAGCGCCGTTGTTAAAAAAGTCGCTGTCAAAGCTGCTGTAAAAGCTGTTGCTCCTAAAAAAGCTGCAGTCAAAAAAGTAGTTGCGAAGAAAGCCGCACCTAAAAAAGTTGTAGCTAAAAAAGCTGCTGCTCCAAAAAGAGTAGTTGCTAAAAAAGCCGCACCTAAAAAGGTTGTAGCCAAAAAAGCCGTTCTGAAAAGAGTAGTTGCTAAAAAAGCTGCACCTAAAAAGGTTGTAGCCAAAAAAGCCGCTCCAAAAAGAGTAGTTGCTAAGAAGGCCGCTCCTAAAAAAGCTGCAGTCAAAAAAGCCGTTCTGAAAAGAGTAGTTGCTAAGAAGGCCGCTCCTAAAAAAGCTGCAGTCAAAAGAGCTGCTCCAAAAAGAGCTGCCGCAAAAAGAACAACCGCTCCTCGCAAAACAGCTGTAAAAAAAGTTGTAGCAGTTCAACAAGCTGCTCCAGCACAACCAGAAATTCCTTCAAAAGTTTAAGTTTTATCGCTTGAATTAATAAAAAAGCCCTGCAAATTTTGCAGGGCTTTTTTATTGTTTTTAAATACATTACTTTGAAATTAATGCGCTTAATGCCGTGGAGCTAAACGCGTTGGACGTGGAGGAACCGATTTGCCTGTAGCGAGTTTTTGTACATCACGACCAATCTCTCTTGTTGGCCGATCGTCTCTTACCAGTTCACGGCTGCGAGCCGCACCAATTTTTTCAGCCGTTATACGTTGGTCTTCTCCGCCAAATAGTGCGCCGCGTTTTGTAGTTTCAAATGTTTTTTTGCTGGTAAGTTTCTTCAGATAATCAAGTCTATCAACTTCATTTTGTACCGCAGTTTGAGCGAAAGTAAGTATTTGCTTATGCGTTCGCTTTACGATTTTTTTCTTACCCGTCGCATCAAATTCTTCTGGCTCTGAAATAACCGTTTTTTTTGCGGAATCAACACGTTTTTTTGCCGCAAGTAATCGCTTTTGAGCATCATCTCTTTCTTGTTTTATTCGAGCTGCAAGTCCTTTTCTAAGCTTTTTCAAGCTAGCAAGTGATCTTTCAAGATCTGCTTTTTCAGCAACTTGCTCTCGAGTCAAAGGAGTTTTAATAGCGTTTATTATATCGAGTTGATTATTGAGCTCTTCAGTCGTTTGAGCGGCGGTTCTCACGTAGGTAAAAAGCGCAGCGGTTGAAAGCGGATTTTTTTTTAGGCTTCCGTTTTCATCAGTTTCGCGCTCGAAGAAGTTGACAAAATCGTCTGAGCTTGAGCTCTCATTATCCATTAATTTTTTAAGATTAGATTCGAGTTCTCTCTGAGCAAATTCTTTTGTTTTTTTGATTTTTTCATCTCTTTCTTCTACGAAATTAGGGTCTTCCTCAATTCTTTTTTTAAATACTCCTGCGCCCAATTTGTCTTGAGCTCGCTGAATTAAGGTTCTTGGGTGAAATCCTGCGGCTTCAAGTTCTCTGCGAGCTGCTTTGCGCGCTGCGGCCTCACGTTTCTCTCTTATTTTTTCTTGTTGCTCAATCCTTTTCATGCGTTCTTCGCGACTTTGATAACTTTTTTGCCAGAGAGCATGAAATTCTTCATCAAACGCTTCTTCTTCAGCGATCATTTCAGCATAAATTGGATCTCGGCTTCGCAGAAGTGTTCTATCGGTTTCTCGTTCAGAGCTGCTTTTTCTCATTGCCTCTATAAGTTTTCGTTGTTCAACAAGTTCTTGTATGCGCAGTCGTCGTGATTGATCTGACATAAACGGCAGGTCATCTTCCATTGATCGTTCATCTTGAATCATCAACGCGACTCTTTGCTGTTGCTGTGATTGATAAAAACTTTCTGAGAGCTGTCGTGCCTCAAAGTCTTGAAATGTTCTGGAGGAGTGATCTCCTGAAGCTACTTCTTCGAGCCATCTCTGCGATTGATTATGGCGTTGAACAGCGCGATCATCATCTACCTGAGATCCATCATAATATTGGCTTTGATCAAATTGTCCGTCATGAAATTGTTGGCGCCTGACAGGTCGTGGAGAAAAATCTTCATACAGAAACGGATCATCAAATGGATTTGAGCGTTGAGTTAACACCATGCGATCATCGAAAAAGCTGCTGCCTTGGCGGGCTCTCCATTCTTCGTGTTCAGATCCATATGGCACAAGGTTGCCATATCCATCATAGTACGGTGCTGAAACCTTATTGCATATAAAAAAAAGTGGTAAAAGAATAAATAAAAACAACAATGCGAATGTATTTTTTTGCACAAAAAACCTGCGAAAGTAAGACCTATTTTATATCCGTAGCCTACGCAGATCTTTACTCAAATTCAATACATTCGCACTCTTTTATACGTTGTGTTAATTGCTCTATTTGCGCCTCCCAGGGTTTGGATCCTGAGCGTGCGCACGTCTAAGGCTAGAGAAGAATGCGTTTGAGGCTTTTGATGTGGTGCTTGAGGAGCTTCCCGCTGCCGCATGTGAAGATCCTCCAGGAGACCCTCCGTGTGCGCCATTAAGGCCTGCAAAAAAGCGTGAAGATGAACTAGAACCTGGACTTGAGCTTGCGCTTGATCCTGGACTTGCGGAAGGACTTGGCGGAGGTGTTGGACTTGAACCAAAACCAGAACCAGAGCTAGAACCAGAACTTGGTGGTGGCGGTGGCACCGTGCTCGATCCAGCGGCAGCCGCTGCAGCAGCTTGTGCGGCAGCTTTTCGAGCTTCAGCTTCAGCTCGTTTAGTTTTTGCTTCTTCGAAACGAGTTTTGGCTTTGAGTAGGTCTGCTTCAGCTCTTTTTTTCATTGCTTTTGCTTCGGCGGCTGAAATTTTTGGGCCCGGGCGCCGCCGTGGAGCTCCTTGGGGAGTCTGGAAAGTCCATCGAGTACTTGTTGGTGCAGGTCCTGGGATTGAAAAACCACTAGAACCTGTAGAGCTACCAGAACCGCGAGAACCTTCAGGACCTTCAGAACCACCAGAACCTTCAGAACCAGCCGCAGAAGATCTTCTTCTTGGCGACGGCCGGGGTTCTGGCTGCGGTTCTGGTTCTGGTTCTGTTTGGGTTGAAACGGAAGCTGTTCTTTGCTTATCCAGCAGGACGCTTTGTTTTCTTGGTTGCTCTGGTGGAGCTGAAGGTTCAGCCTGTGGTGGCGCTGTTGGAGCTGGTTGTGGGTAACCCTCCGGTTGCTGGGGGTATCCTGGTGGCGGAACGCCATATCCGCCTGACTGAGGTGGTGGGTATGTCGCGTATGCTTGCGGAGGTTGAGGCGCGGATTGAGGGTGAGCTGCTGCAAAGACTTTTGCAATTCCATCAACAAACGCAGCGTTGGCAGCAGTGGCTTGTGCGCGAGCAGCTTCTGCTTGTGCTGCAGCTTGTGCTTGAAGTGCTGCCAGTTGCTGCTGGGCTTGTGCAGCTTGTTGGGCAAGAAATTGTTCCCGTTCTGCCTGTCGTTCGGCTTCCGCTCTTGCGAGTCGTTCTTTCAATTGATTTTTTGCGGTAATTCGTGCTGTTTCTGCAGTTAGACGAGCCATTTCTGTGGCTTGAGCAGCAGCTATTTCTTGTTTGCGAGCCTCGGCGACTGCTGTTGCGCTTGTTGTGTGAGCAGTTGCAAGATTTTGTTGCCGTGTGGTTTCGGCTTTAATTCGAGTTTGTTCAAGTTGCAGTTCAGCAAGACGTGTTTTTCTTTGTGAGCTTATGCGAACCTCTTCAGTGTTTTGTGCTCGATTTGCCCTCTTTCTTTCATCTTCAATACGAGCTTTTTCTGTGTCTGCAGCAATTTGAGCCGCGTCAGTTCCCGCGGTAATTCGTGATTGTTCAACGTCAGATTCTATATCTTTCCGTTTTGTTTCAGCATCAATACGAGCTTTTTCTATTGCTTCGCGCGATGCTCTTTCGCCATCCATATGAGCTTTTAGAAATTCAGTAGCGGTTTTCCAGACATCACCCTCACCGTTCGTGGCTGCAGCTGAGGACGCAGGAGTTGGAGCAGGAGATCCTGGTAAAGTCGCCCCTGCGCGGCGACGACGACGACGCGATCCTCCCGTTGGTGCTTGAGGGGGCGTTGATGAACCCTCTCCATCTCCTTCAACTCCTGAACCACCACCACTTGAATCTCCATCATAGCCTGAATCACCACTTCCTGGGCTAGCTCCCGGACCTCTACGGCGAGCATCGCGCTGAGCAAAAAGTCTTCGCATTTCAGCAGTTTGTTCTTGAAGTTGTTCTTGCAGCGCGGTGAGTTGTGCCCTTGTAGCCTCAAAGTCTGCTTGGCTGACGCCAGGCGCGGCTGGTTGTTGTGCAGCGGCAGCTCTTGCTTCAAGATCTCGAATGTGTCCTTGCAATCTTTGAGCCTCGGCCAGTGAAGTTCTCAAATTGCTTTGTGCCTCAGCTTCTTTCGCGTTGGCTGCTGCAGCAGTAGCTTTTGCTTGAGTTATTGATTGACGTGCGGTTTCTTCTGTTTTGGCTAAAGCTTGGGCATGTGCTCTTCTAGTCGCTTCGACCTCGGCTTCCAAGCCTTTCAATCGCTGTTGAGCTTCGGCTTCACCTCTGCGAGCGGTTTCAGCTAGAGCTTGTTGTTCGGCTGTTGATGCTTGTCCTGCTGCTCGAGCGACTTCAATTTCGGCTTCCGCATCGGTTGTACGTCTTTGAGCTGCAGAAAGTTCCGTTTCCAATCTGTGTTTGGCCTCAAGTTCTGTTCTTAGCTCAGCAATTCTTTCTTCGAGTCTAGCCTGTGCGGCGCGGGCGTCACCCAGGGCTCTTTCTGAGGCTGCTGATGCTTCCTCACCGCGCCGTTGAGCGGCTGAAATATCTGCTTGAAGTTTTTTTGCTCTTTCGCGTGCGGCTAATGCCTGTTGCTCTGCTGATACTTGTTGCTGCCTAAGGCTTTGCTCTAAGGCGTCTTGTTGTTGTTGCATGGAGGTAACCATATCTTTTTTTGTTGCATCTGAGTCTCGAAGTGCTGAGAGGCTTTCTCGAACGACACCTTCAAGTTCTTGGGCTCGTCTTTGCGCAGCTGATGCTTCTTGACGTTGTTGTTGAAGGATTTGTTCTAATTGAGCACGTTGTGCTTCTGATGCTGCGCGACTTTGGCGTTCGCTGTCAGCTTCTCTTTTTGCAGTTGCAAGATCTGCTGCTCTGGCCTTAAGTTCCTCAGTTTGGCGCGTTCTTAATTCTTCTGCTTCGGCGAGTCCTGCTTGCAGATGACTCAAGGCTGCTTCATGGTCTTTAAGTTTAGCATCTTTTTCCTCAAGAGCTTTAGCCGCGCGATTAAGATCAGCGCGTTGATTTGCAAGGGTTCTTTCAACGTCTTGTGCTTTTCGTTTTTGTTCTTCTTGTTGAGCAGCAGCTGTACGTTCGCGTGCTTGAGCAGCATCTAGCTCACTACGCAAACGAGCTAAACGTTCATCATTACCGGCCGTATGACGTTGTGCTTCTTGCTCGAAAGCAGCCTGAGCAGACGCAAGTTCAGCGCTGCGTTGTTGGAATCTTGCTTTGGTTGCACGACTTTCTTGTTCGATTTCACTTTTTCGTCTCTCAAGAGCCTTTGCCTCTTGATCAAGCCTTTCGCGGTCGGCTCTTGTGCTTGCAATAAGTCCTGCAAGCTCTTCGCTGTCTCTTTCCAGTTGTGCTTGTTGCAGTGCAAGATCTCTTGCGCTGGGGCCGGTTTTTGAGGGATAGGGTGCGGATCTTGGTTGCGTAGGTGTCACTGGAAAAAATGGTGCAGCAAGGCTACCTGCTGTCGGGCTCAGCAATCGTCTTTTTAGATGTTCTGCTATATCTGTTCCTCTAACGGGATCTGTTGGTGTTGAGTCTAGAGCCGCTCTCTGTCCAGGATATTGCTCTACTTGAGCTTGATATTCTCTTGATAATTTTGTTGAAGTAGGTTCACCTAATCGTGTGCGATCTGACCATTCTGCTCGCACCATGGCTGTGCTGCCTCTTCTGCCTGATGTTGCGAGAGTTTCTATTCTTCTGGGTGGTTGCTGTGGTGTTACTGGCGCGGGAGATGGAAGGGTTGCGGTTGATGCACTAAGTGCTGTTGGGAGTCGAGATCTTCTTCCGAATCCATCATGAAAAGCTGCAAATCCTGTGGTGAAGCCCAGCTTGCGCAGATGATTACGAAGGTATTCTTTTGAGTTGGTTCCACGAAAGGAGCCATCTTCCTTTCTGAGCATTTCTTCTTCTGTGGCAGTTGCTCCACCTCGTTGGTCATACAGTTTTATTTGGGCAAGAAATTTATCAGGATTTTCAGCCCCTTCTCCTCTGGCAAGGGCTTGGAGTGGAGGAAGGGAAGTTTGGTCAAAAATTTGCCGACGTCTATCGGCAGAGAATAGTAATTTATTTTGGTTAGACCATTCAACCTTGGGTCCTGAACAAAAAGATGCCGCAAACAAAAACATTAGCAACACTACCGAAAAAGTATTTTTCATGATCATTGTTTTCATAATTTCATACAAAAAAAGGGTTTTTATTCATGAGTTCATCTTGCCAGAGCGCGCGGGGCAAATGGTATGATCCTGAGAAAATGGGAGCATAATGCTGGAATTTAAAGACACCTTTTTAAGATAAAAAAAGCGTCATATGAGTTAAAGGTTACAAATTTTGTAACCTTTAACTCATATCCTACTAAGAAGGTATTTGAGCGCTAATCGTAAGGATTCGCTGGTGCTTTGTAGCGAACCTGCAACGGCGTAGAGCGGGTAGTTGTAAATAGCTTTATCTATACCATAATTGAGTGCAGAAAATCTGATTCCATAATCTGCGCATGTGTGTGACTCCAGGAATAAATAAGAACTTTTGATGCGTTTGCTTGTGCCAGCTTTTACTTCAATGGGAACAATTTTATTATGGATTTGTATGACGTAATCGACTTCAGCATCACTGCCCCTGCTATCGCGCCGCCAATAAAAAAGTTGTTGTTTTGAGATAGGGTCTGCATACGCTAAAAGCTCTTGGCCTATGAAAGATTCAACAATAGCCCCTTTGTTGATAAACGCGTTCAGGGGATCAGCGATCCATGAAGAAGTTTCAAGTCCGAGCGCTGCTTGGCACAATCCAACATCCAAAAAAGTTATTTTAAAATCTTGAGGGTCAACTTGTGCGCCGAGTGGGATTCCCTGTGCAGCTGTTTTGAAAACTTTATGCAGTAGTCCAGCTTTTTCGAGTAACTCAAGTGCGGGAGATAATTCCCGTTTTTGATATTCACCAACACGGGTAAACATGAATTTGCTGCCAAGTTGACCAGCTGCCTGAGAGAAGAGTAATTCAAGATATTTGATCTGATGTTTTTTCGCATACTTATTGAAATCTTGCTGATACGTGTCCAATTGCTCTGCGTGAACTTTGCCAACAGCGCGCAGTGATTCTGTTCCGATCCACTGTGTAACTGCTTCAGGCATTCCTCCAACAACAAGATACGTACTCAGGGCATTCATAAGACTTTCGTGAAGCTCATCGAATAATGGAGTTTCAAGTGTTTGTTCGAGTATTGTTTGTACCCACAGCTGTTTTTTGAGTGCAATTAAAAATTCTATAAATGACATCGGGTACAGATACAGTGAAGAAATTCTTCCAACAGGCATACCAACTTGTTCAATCGCAAATTCAAGTAACGATCCAGCGGCTATGATGTGAAGATCTGGCATTTGTTCATAAAAATAACGTAAAGCATTAATGGCTTTTGGTGCTTGCTGAATTTCATCAATAAAGAGCAGTGTTTTTCCGGGAATAATTTCTTTGTTTAGATGTGCCGACAGTTGTAACACTATGCGTTTAACATCTAAATCACGTTCAATAATCGCTTTTGCTTTTTCATCCTGTTCCAGGTTGATTTCTATAAAGTGTTCAAATGTTCCCCCAAGTGTGCGCACAGCATATGTTTTTCCAACTTGTCTCGCTCCTCTCAGCAGCAGGGGCTTGCGTACTTTTTCTTGTTTCCACTCGAGTAGAAAGTAATCGATTAGTCTTCTCATTTCATCTCGCGCATAAAAATAGGGGTTAGTTTTTATGCGTTAAGTATAAAAAGCACGGTTAGTTTTTGCAATGTATGTATAAAAAGCACGGTTAAGTCTGGAAAATAGTGTTTAAACAATAAAAATTAAGTTGTTTTTGCATTCAATCGATTGAAAATAGTCTGCATGATTTTGAGTGCTTTTGGCGCATATTTTGCAACTTCATCCGCAATCTTCTCGTGATAAATGTGTGATGCTTAGTTGCTTTTTTCAATCATAAAGCGAATTTCGTGCATAAGCCTGATCAGTATTTGCCAGTAATGCTCAAAATTTCCACTTTGAAGTTGAGATTGAGAAAGAAAACGGCTCATTTCTTGTTTGAATTCTTGAAGGGCAACTGCACTGGTTTCAAGTTGAGCAATTCTGGCCACAAATAGATCATAAAATTCTTTGTGAGTGTGATGTCTTTCAGCCAATTTGGGTTTGATTAATGCCATGCGAGGGGCAATTCCCAGTGTGTGAAGCCACATGATATCCCATAAGTCACGATATTTAATGCGATTTGGGCGAAACGCAAATGCAAGAAGTTTGTCTGTAAAAATTTCTTCACGCGTTTGCCCCTTAATAATTAAGTTTGATGTTCCAACTTCTATGCCGTAAGAATTTCTAACGAGTAATGGTACTCGTTCGTACGATTGAACTCCACACACATCAATGTTGATTCGTTGAGCAGGCATATGTTTTTTCTCAGGTTGTGTAAAAATTTTTATTTTCCATGTATCAACATTCAAAATATCTTTTTCTGGTTCTGTGACGGTTACTAAAAGACTATATTTTTCTTCAAGAAGTGTGCTTACCAGTTTACCAAGGGTTGAAAGCGTCTCTCTGTTGAAATCTTTACCGCCGGTAAAATCAAGATCTTCGCTGAGCCGATTGCTCTGATAGCATGTACGCAAGCATGTTCCGCCAATAAACGTGAGGCCAGAAAGCAGATTGTGTTCTTGCATGATTTTTAAAATATCGAAATGTAAAAGTTCTTTTTCAACAACAGCCCGCAATGGTGAAAGCTCAGGTTTTGCGGTAAGCGCCTGTGTAACCAACATATCAAATAAATTCATCAGCAATCTCCCAATCGATTAAATCGCGCGTTGTGCGCTTTGTTTGGTTCATATCTTGTAGGGCAAGTTGGATATTTGCCCGCCACATTCGGCAATCAGGATCATAAATAAGTTTATCAAGAAGATCTCTTGGCTTTTTATTTGTGTGAGTAAATTCAATGCTTCCATAATGGCCACATTGAATAAGTCCCTTGCGCCCAGAAGTCATTACAAAAATACGCGCTATCGGAATTTGTGAAATGATACCGCTATCGCTTAAAACTGTTTCAAGGCTCAGATAGTTAAAATTTTGAAATCGCAACATTCCTGCTACATAAAAAAGAAGTCTGCCATCAAAAACCATTGCGCGTTGAGCCGCATAAATACCCCTGCAAATACGAATAATAGTGTGAGATTGTGTGGCCCTAGACAGTAATGCTTTAAATGCCCCATCAGAAAGATCTGGAAAAAGAGCCTTAAGTGATGATGCGGTAAATAAATAATTGTTTTTTGTGGCGTTGCTCTCGAGCCACGCGGTGAGTCGCTTTATGGGTTGCATGAATAAAAAACTCTACAAAAGGTTACGATAAGTGTAACTAATTGTAGAGTAGCAGATCCGTTTTCTATTAAATAGTCTTTTGTATCACGCATAAAAAGCACGGTTAAATCTGGAAAATAGTATGAAAATAATACAGATTAAGTTGTTTTTGCATTCAATCGATTGAAAATAGTCTGCATGATTTTGAGTGCTTGTGGCGCATATTTTGCAACTTCATCTGCAATTTCCTCGTGATAAATGTGGGATGTTTTATTTCGCATTTTTATTGCTTCAAACAAATCAAATGCTTCTGGTTCTGTGATTGATCCATGCAGAATAGCCGTCCGAATGATTTTTTTGGGTCCAGATTCTGTGAGCGTAACGCCAAGGTTGAGATCAAGATACGTTTGGATATATTTCCAAAAACCTTCAATTGAATATTCAAGACATTGTACGACATTGCCACGAAACGCATCACATCGCTCTTGAATTTCATGGTTATTTAGAAAATCTTTTTCTAGTTCATGGCGATAAAGGTTTATCGCTTTTTCTAAGTTCAGCAGCATTTTTTTCATTAAATTTGAGCTATAAATTAGTTTTGCTTCCATAAGACAAAATCCTTTTGTATCGAGGTTAAAAATTCTTTTGAAACTGAGTTTACATCAACAACGTCCACGAAAAAGGGAATCTCACTGTCTTCGATATCACTTAAAATAGCGCAGATCGTCATGAATGGAATACGTTCTCCTGTTCCTGTATCAAGTGCTATGTCGTAATCTGCCCCGGGTTTATTTGTTTTTCGTGCTCGTGAACCATAGAGCATTATTTTGCATGAAGGAAGGTGTAAAAGAATAATTTTTATGAGTTCTTTTTTGATGTCAATCATAGGATTAATCTTTGTGATTTTGGGTGAGCGGGCCCTCAGAGAGTCCGTGAATAAATTGTCTGATCATGGCGTTGTCGCTGTTCCAAATAGTGTGAGCACTTTCTTTGTGTACGATTGCGCCTTCATAGAGCATGGCAACTGAATCTGAATATTTAAAAATCGAGACATCGTGCGAAATCACAATCGTTGTTGCATTGTACTGGTCGTGCGTTTTGCGCAGCAATTCGTGAATCAGTTGGGTGGCTATTGGATCGAGCCCGGTGGTTGGTTCATCGTAGAAAATTATTTTTGGATTTCCCATGAGCGTGCGCGCAAGTCCCGCACGTTTTTTCATGCCGCCAGAAAGTTCATCGGGATATTTCTCAAGTACATCAAGCGAGAGACCAACACGGGTGATGCATTCTTCGGCAAGTGGTCTCACGATGTGCGGAGCGATGCCAGATTCGAGCATCACGATGCCAACGTTTTCAAACACCGTCAGTGAATCCAAGAGAGCCGCAAATTGAAATACATATCCACATTGTTTGAGTGCGTGTGAAAGCTCTACACCAGACAGGCCGACAATTTCAGTTTCACCAACAATGATTGATCCCGAATCAGGTTTGAGTAATCCCATGAGTTGTTTGAGGAGCACTGATTTTCCTTCGCCAGAACGTCCAATGATGGTTAAAAATTCGCCTGGGATAATATCAAGATTTAAATTATTGGTGATTTGTTTTGTGCCAAATTTTTTACACAAATTTCTTATGGTAATCATTACAATCTTTCGGTTACAGAAGGGTCATGAGCGCCGTTAAAATATAATCGACAACCAGCACGCCCATGCTTGCATACACAACACTTTCGGTGGTTGATTTTCCAACGCCTTTGGCGCCGCCCACCGTGGCCATTCCTTTGTAGCATCCAACGAGTGAAAAGAGCAGACCAAAAATAGCAGCCTTGGCAACTCCCTGGAGCAAGTCGGCCGTGAGCACGCTTGAGCGAATGGAGTCAGCATACATTTCAGGATTGATTCCTAGTGAATAGACAGAAATTAAGTACCCTGCGTACACGCCGCATGTGGTACACACGATCGATAAAATCGGGAGCGTGAGCACCGAGGCGATAACGCGTGGAACCAGTAAATATTGGTTGATGTTAATCGAGAGCGTTGTGAGCGCGTCGATCTGTTCAGAAATTCTCATCGTGCCGATTTCGGCCGTCATGGCAGATCCCGCACGGCCGGCAACCATCAGTGCACTCAGGACGGGGCCAAATTCGCGCGCCATCGCAAGAAATACCAATGGACCTACAAAGTGATCTGCACCAAATGTGCTGAGTCCCTTGTAGGCGTGGAGTGCCAAAACACCACCGATGGTGGCGCCGGTTGAAATAACGACGGGAAGTGATTCAACGCCAACGGTTATCATTTGAGCCAAAACTTTACGTGTTTTGATTGGTGCGTACACAATTGTTCTGAAAATATCTGCACTGAAAATGCCAAAAAGCCCAAACTCTCGAATAGTTTTGAGAGCTTGGGCTCCAAGATTTTCAGAGAACATGGTGATGTCTCTTAAATTAATCATGGCGTTACGCGGTTTGTGTTGGAGTTTCTACTGATTGTACCGGTTCTGCAGGAAGATTTTCTGAAACAATAGTTGTTTGGCTTTCAGGAAGCGTTACATTGTTTTGTGCGAGCGGCGCTTCATCAACATAATTTGCAAATGATGAAACCACCGAGTGGTGACGTTCTTTGGTTTTAGCAATCGTCAAACCAAGCGCCAAAATCATGAGAACAAATCCCAAGATCCAGGTTGTTTTCTCGAGCATACTTTGCCCACCAGAACCCCCAAACAGAATTTGTCTGCCGGCTGAACCCAAGCCAATATCACTTTTGCCTTCTTGCAGCAACACAGCAAAGACAATTAAAACAGCAACAAAGACGATCGCGGTCGTCAATAATTCGATAAGCATAGCGTTATTCCATCGTATATATTTTGGTAACCGAAGAAAGTTTACTCTTTTTTTTAAAACAAGTCATGAATTCTTATTTTTCAATTTCTATCGTTGAGCACCCTTGGACCATCTTTTTGGGGTGAGCCGTTGAATTAAGCTTTTTTTCGGAGTAGGTTTTTCTAAAAGGTTTATCGGCTGTCCATCGCGCAAAAGTGAGCTCTCATTGCCAAGATTGCCTGTTTCGTAAAAAAAAGCCCGCCCTGCAGGATTGCCACCATGGGAAGTATTGTCTGAATCGTCTGATGAGAGAAGTAATTGTAGCTGACGATTTTGAGCGGCAAGTAATTGAGGGTCTTTAGTCTTAAATAATTGTTTAGTAATTTCTTTTTCATCAACAGCTTCGCCGTCTGCTTTAGCTGCTTGTCTGATATCTTTTCTCGCTTGAGCACGCAGCCTCATTTGAAGCAATTTCTCTGGAGATACCGTTTTATTATCGTCAGCAAATCTTCCGGTGCGAGAGGATTTAATCATTCGAGCAAACCAATTTGGAACAAATCGTTTACCTTTTATTTCGTCTTTGGTTGCATACTTCACTGCTCGTTGTTGAAGTTGTTCTGCTGAAAGTTGATCGTACTCCCCTTTTTTTTTTACAAGGTACTCAGCAGTTTCTTTTTTGGATATTTCGCCACGTGCACGTGCTGCATCCTCTAACTCTTTCTTCATTAAGCTTTCTTTCTGGGCTGCCTTTGCTCTTTCGAGAAGATTTATAAGGTTTTGCGCAACGGCTGTTTTTTTTGCGGCAGCAGCTTCTTCTTCAGCAGATCCTGGTGGCGGCGGAGGTGGAGGTGGTGCTTGTGGAACAGAATTTCTCCTTGCAGCAGCAGGTGGCGCTCCTTGATCTCCTTCAGAAGAAGCGGAATCTGGAGAACCTGGAATCTCAACACGTAAAGGTCTTCGCGCTCCGCCTGTTTGATCTGAAGAACCTTTTGCGGCTGAAGCGCTACCATCGGTGGTCTCTGGAGTATCACCAAAACGCGGAATTGGTTTTTGTTGGGCTGTTGTATCTCCGGTAATTTCTCGTTGTTCATAAGATGTTGTATCTTTGGTGCGGAGTAATGGTTTTTTATAAAACCCTTCAGGATCTATTTCACGTAACGCTGAAGGATTATCAAGTTGAGATTCGATTTCTGCAAGGCGCGTTTTTTTTGCGACTATTTGTGCATCAAGTGTTTCCTGCACGCGGGGAATGGTTGCTCTAGCTCGTTGAGCTTCAAGCGCTTCAAGCTCCTCTGAGGTTGTAATGTGTTTTTGTACCGTATCCTCAGAGAGTTTTGAGAGCGTGTCTGTTTTAATTTTTTCAACGGTGCTTTGATAGGTGGCTGTTTCAAGCTTGAGCTCATCTGCGTACCGAAGTTGTTCATTTTTTTCTTGCTCGATGAATCCTGCTTGTTGCGCTTTGAGTAAATCGACTGCTGGTTGCAGTTTACTAATCGCTGCTTCCAGGTCTGCAATTCTTTTTCGGGACCCGGCTGTAGAAGCGGATGGAGATGTTAATCTCTCGAGTGCTGCTTGTTTTTGCGTTAATAATTTTAGATTTGCATAGCTTGCTGCAGGAATGTTGTGGGCATCCAGCAGCGCACGAAGTCTTTCTTCGTGATCGCGTTCGATTGCAGCTTTGCGTGATTTTGATTCTTTGGCAGCCCGTTGCAGTGGGGATTCCTCAGACATATCGCCAGTTTCTCTCGCGTATTGCTGTGCGAGTGTGTCGATAGCTTGAAGTTCTTTTGATTCGCTGTCTGCCTCCTGCTGTTGTGCTTTAAGTTTTTGCACGAGCTGCGCAGAAAGATTTTCTTCGAGGGTTGTCAAAAAGCTTTTTTCGGTATCAGGAAGCGTTGTTAATTTAAAGCTTCTTTTAAGTTCATCAATTTTATTTTTGAGATAGAGAATCTTTCCTGTGCGAGATTCCAGATCATCAAGTGATTCATAAACAGGATCACCTTTTATCGTCATGATGTGAGCAATCATTTTTCGCCTCAATGCTTCTGCGGTTGTTTCATCGGTATCATTGGTAAGCTGAGAAAATTCATCTCGAAGCGCTGCAAATTCTGGTGTTGTATCGCGCGATGCTTTTTCTTCGGCATCAGCCAGCATCTTAACTCTGAGACGTTCATCCGCGATCGCTTGATTTCCTTTTTCTGCTGAAATTTCTCCAGCTGTTATAGCTTCTTTGATATCAGCAATCGTTAGGTTTTCTCTGGCTGCAACAACTGCAGCTGTTTGAGCGCGAGTTGCCATTATTTCTTTACGAAGATTTTCACTGTTGCCATTTCCAATATCTAGAGAGCCGTTGTATAGCTGAGTTGCTTCATCAGAGAAAAACAGTTGAGGCGAGCTGCGATCTCTGAGTTGACCCATGAGACTATTTTTCATGATTGCAAGTCGTTTGGCATCCCGCACTCTTGGGGCTTTGATTTTTGCAAGTTCTGCTTCTTGTGCGGCAAGTTCAGGAAATAATTTTGATCTAAATTCATCATCACTCATATCGGTGAAGCTTTCTCTAACCGCGGTGGTTCTTGATGGATCTTCTTCTTCTAAAACTTCTTTGGTTCTGGCGACAAAATCATCCACATCTGCTTGTTTTGTCAGAAACACAGAAGTATCCATTCGGTTTGCAGCGGCCTGAAGTTCGTCGTGTCTATTTTTATCAGGTGCTGCTTCTATTGCGGCTGCGGAAATTTCAGCAAAAACTTTTTCGCGAGCAGCTTGCAGTCGATCTTTTGTCTCACGTGCTGTAAGAGTTTTTGCAGTTTCAGCAGCCTCTTTTTTTACCTGTGCGCGTTGTTGAGCGCGTTCGCGCATAAATTGTGCGTAGCCCGTTCCGGTAATTTTTGCTTTAAACACATCAAGCGCAGAAGGAGTATTTAGGCGCTGAGTTTTTGCAACTTGTTCATCGAGGAATTGAGTGGCACGGGAAGATTTCATCGCGCGATCAAGGTCATCAAGAGAGATGCCTGATTCAACCATTTCTGTTAGTTTTTGTTTGTACCAATTTTCGTTGTCTTTAGTTATTGTCGCAAGCTCTTCACCGTCCATTCTTTGTGCAAATTGTGAGAGAGTTTCACCTGGAGTCATTTTAGTCTCTATTTCATACTTAAATTCCCGTAAATCTGTAAAAGTTTTGGCATGAAAATTATCAAAATTTTGGTCTGCAGGATTGAGCCTTGCAAAAAGTTTTTTTAAACCTTCATTTTTTTTTCTAAATTCAGGATCGGAAGGATCAGCAAATTGCATGGCGTTAAAATCAGCAGTCATTTCACGGCGCAGATTATTTCTGACAGCGTCTGATGATGTGAATGCATCATCATCTTCAATCGTTTCAAGCGCTGCTTTTTGATCACGTTCAATTTGCGCTTGTCTGATCTTGTCTAGACGATCAAAATAGGGAGGAGTTTGTAGTCTTTGTGCAAGTCCTTGGAGTCTTTCAACTTCAAGGGCAAGTGCACGTTTCTGGCTCGCAGTTAGTGTTGATTTATCTGACGCTTGGAGTGCTTTAATCTGCCGATCAAGATCGTTAAAGCCGCCATCAGTCGAGAATGTTTCACCAACGCTTTCTCCGGTTGATGAGTGCAAGAGGGGTCTTCTTGCATCACCGTCTTTGGAATCATCTTCAGCTGGTTGTTGAGAGAAGGGTGCAACTTGTTCCTGTCGTCTAAAATCTTTGGTTGCAACCTGCAGTTGAGTTGTGAGCGCTGACAGTGATTCTTTTTCTGTGGCTGCTTGTTTTCTGAGCTCTCCACGTTTTTGTTCAAGTTCGGCAATTTCTTCTTCTAATTGTGCAAGATCATAAGTTTTTAGCGATTGAGCTCGTGGTGATACAGAAACTTCATTTGTGAGAAGTTTTTGCGCTGCTTTTTTTTCAGAAATTTCTTGCTCAAGAGCTGCTTGCGCTTTTCCTGCAGGAGAAACAAGCACACTAAAAACGCGTACACCAGAAGGGGGAAATTTTGAAATAGTTGCAACATCATCAGCAGGAAATTCTTCTGCCTCATCATTCCTATTGTGAAAGTCTATAATTCTTATGGCAGATTTTCTGACTGGGGCTACTGTGTCATAGTCTTCAGTTTTTCTGCCAACAGATGCCAGTACTTTGATAGCAGCTGATAATTGTTGAATTTTAGTGCGATCTTCTGGCGCAGGATTCACAGAGAGAGCAGCGATTTGCTGTTGTGCGATTGCAATTTTTTCTGCACGCAGTTTTGGGGCACTTTCCGAGGGTGGAGCGCCACCTTCCTCATCGGCGGTGTTGTCTGTGATTAATTTTTGTACCCGTGCAATATAATCACCAGCTGCAGTATCAAAATCCTTTGCAGAAAAAAGAGGAAACGTTACGAACAACAATCCAGATAAAAACATTTTTTTTAAAAGAGGTTCAGAAAAATAGTTTCGCATTTTTTTCATCCTCTTTTTGGAGTTGTTCTAGGTTTTGGAGTTGTTCTGAGCGCGTGTTCATTTCGGAGTGCTCTGTGAACTTTTTGCGCCTCGCGTGACTCTTTAGTAAATTTTTCCCCTGTTGAGTAAACAGTTCCATCGCTGTAAATCTTTAAAGCACCTTTTTTGTATGATTGCGCAATAGCAGCTTTTATTCTCGCTTTTTGTTTTTCTCTAAAGGATTCAAGGTCTTCATCTTCTATGGTTTCGCGCCCAGCCGGGGAGATTCCAAGCTTGTCTGCTGTTTTGAATACTCGGCTGGTTTGCTCTGAGAGCCATTGCTTTCTCTTGTCGCTAATCTCATGGGTATCTTTAACAATAATTCCTTTGCGTGCAAGTTGCGCTCGCAACTCTTTTTTTTGAGGCTCAGGTCGCGTTTCTGTTTCAGCTGGTGTGTCGCTTTGTATCCATCGAGCATCTCGTAGTCTCAAGGCTGCAGAGCCCTCGCCAAGATCTGTATCCGTTGAGATAATAATTGGATAGCCAACATGGTCTGGTGAGCTTTTTATTTGAGCTAGATAACGAATAAAATTATCTTTAATGAACTGTTTTTTTTCTGATGATAATTCATCTGGGTTTTTAATGGTAAAACCATTTTTCCTTAGAACATCAACATCTTCTGGGCTTAAAATTGCCCCTTCAGAGTCTTTTTTGTCTGTCAGCACTTCTCCGGGCTGTTGTTCAATAGAAGTTCCTTTGGCAGCTTGGACAGAAACATCATCGGAGCCAGTTTCACTTATTGTAGCAGGTGCTCTTGCTAGGGCATTCTGTCTGGGTTGTCTGATTAATCGAGATATGGCGGGTGATGATTGAAAAACTCTGGCAACTTGGCTATTGCCTGCTGGCTGAGTTTCTGTGGCAACTACTTGGTCGCCCTCAGTCGGCGACGCCACAGTCGAACGTGCGGTGGTCGAGAGAGTTACTGGACCTGCAGCAATAGCAGCAGCCCCTTCTGGAGCAGGTAGGGTTGAGGTTGCGGATTCTTCACCCGCTGATTTTGGTGCTGGAGCAGAGACGGTCTTTTTTGCACTTGGTTCTGGCAGTGTTGCTGCTTGAGTTTGCACATCCATCAGCGGATTGATAGTACTTGTTTTTCGTTTTAATACTTTAGGGTTTCTTTTTGATGTTATTGCTGCTGCATAGCCACCAGCCGCAAGCGCGCCCATGCCTGCAAGAGATGTAATTCCTGCGTCTGATTCGAAAAAGTCTGCAGGACTGTCCTCAGAGCTTGTCGTATCGGTCTGGGCTGCAGGATCAACGGGAGGAACAAAACCTCCTTCGGTTTCTATTTCTGATTTTGCAAAATGAGGAAATAAACAAAGGAGACTAAGAGTTAACAGTGTATTTTTATAATTCATAATTTTCATGATCATTTCTTCCCTGCGTTTGCTGCCGCAGCTTTTGCTTTTCTTGCTGCAACGTCAGGCGATACAGTAGAAGTTTTTGTGAACGCTTTACCTTTAAGTAACGATTGTCCTGCTTGGCCAATAGCAGGTCTTTCAACAAGAGTTGGTGCGGGCCTTTGTTTTGTTGAGTCCGGTTTAGCTTTAAGTAATGCTTGTTTGGTTTTAAGCGCTTCTAACGCAGGGTTTGCAATGCCTTTGCCTGTCTCCTTCAAGCTTTCACCATCAACGAGATCTTCGCCAAGTGCTACGGCTCTCTGTCTTGCTTCTGCTTGCTCAGCGTTAACTACTTGAGATGCATTTAATCTTTTTTCCTGAGCTGTGCGATCACCTTCGGCTGAAGATGTATCAGGCTCACCCGAGGGTTTGTCTTTGGCTGTTTTTTTAGACGTAGATGCATCGCTCTCAGGAGTATCTGCTGGTGCTGCGTCGGCAGTAGATTTTTTGCGAGAGAAAAGTTTTTGGGCTCTTTTGAGCAAGCTTAATTTCTTTGGTTTATTTTGCTCTGTTTCAGATGTGTCAGTCTCTGGGGCATCATCGGCAGTAGCCTTCTTGCGAGAGAGGAGTTTTTTAGCTTTTGCAAATAAGCTTGGCTTTTTGTCTACGGTTTCATCGTCTGGTGCCTCATCGCTTTCACTATCCGCTGCTTCTTTTTTTCTTTTCATCAAGCCAGATAAGCGTTTTAGCAGACTAGATTTAGCAGATTTATTTGGATCGCCTTCGGCTGCTTTAGCTACTTTTTTGAGCGTTTTTGCTCTGTGATCATCGAGTGCTTTTGCGTGCGCATCGTATTTTGCTTGTTCTTGTTCAAGGAGCGATTTGCTTTCAGACGTATCTAATGCTTCGTGCATAGCCTGAGCAGCATTCAGTTTTTTTTCTGAGCTTGTGAGCGTTTCTTTCAGGGTCGCAGATTCTGCTTGAGCCTCTGTGAGAACTTTTACTTGGCGCTTTAAGGCACTGAGCTTTTTTTTGTTTGGCTCCTGGGCTTTGGTAAAAGCCTTATCCGCTGTTGACTGTTTTTCCTTCAGTGTTTTAAGCTTTTTAATACGTTCATTAGACGAGATATCTTGAGCCGTTGCGATAGCCTTAATCTCACGTTTTTTTGTTGCAAGTATTTCAAGTTCAGCAACTTGCGCCGAAGTGTCTTCTCCTGCGTCTTGCTTAGACTTTATTTCTTTACTTTTTGCTTGAATTGCACCTTGAATCTCAACAAGGCTTCGTTTTGTCGTATTTCGTTCAACTTCAAGATCAGCGTGCTCGGTTGAAAGTGTATCGTGAGCCATTTTGGCCTGATTGGCTGCTTCTTTCAGCGGCATAATTTTAGGATCGTTTTTTAATGTTTTTTGAGCAGCCTTTACTTTTTCGAGCTCAGCCTCAAGTGGATCGTCAGAGCTTTTTACTTTGGGAGCTCGAGGACTTGATTCGCCTTCAGCGGCACTTGATTCCGATCCGCCTTCAGCATCTGTAGTTGCTGGCCCTGCAGGAGTAGTTGTTGCAACAGTTGCTGTTGATTTGGAAGTTCTTTTTTCTTCTGCAGTTGCTCCATCAGCAGCTTCAGTCTCCTGTGGTTCAGTTGAGGGATCTGCCGCTTTTCCCATAACAACGACTTTTTTGGTAGGTGCTGTTACTTTTGATTTGGTTGCTTTGCCTTCAGATTGTTGAGAATCTGGTTCAGTTAATTCTACGTCTGAATCGCTCGTTTTTACTTTGGCGCGAGCACGGTCTTTTTTGTCCAACGCATTTGCAATCAATGCACCACCACCAACAAGGGCTGCAGCTCCAGCTGCAATGCCCGCCATAGATTCGGCGCTCATGCCGGTATCCGTACTTGGCGTTTCACCTGGTATCGTTAGATCAGCTGTCAGTGGGGTTTCCCCCGCAAGGCCAGTTTCAGGAAGTGTTGAATTCGTTTGTTGCGCATTATCCGCAGGTGCGGGTTGAGTTGGTACTGGAGCAAAAGAAGGCCTGTATGTTGATCCATCTTTGAATGAGTTTTGTGCTGCAAATAACGTGATGGGCTCAAGCATAAGTGTGCATACAATTATAAGAATAATATTTTTTTTAAACATTTTTTGTACCACCATTTTTAACGTCCACGTTGTCGTTTTGGAATAATACCGTAACTACGAGCAACTCGAGTTTTTGCTAGGTCGTATGATCGAGTACCCTTGCCAAATCTCGCCTTCAGTCGATTTTTTGCATCCTTATAGTCTTGGTGGTTTCTGTCTAGACTCATTACTCTCACTGCCGGAACTGGCGGTCGGTAATCTTGCGCAAATTGACGTTGAGTTGCTCCAAAAAAACCTTGTGGTTGGATTGCTTGTGGTTGATATCCACTGTTGTAGGGATTTGAATATTCCATGTCTATAATTGGCTGAGGGGGACGGGTAATTCTTTTGTAAGCGGCGTACCCACCGGTCCCAATGGCAATCCCTGCAAGTCCTGTGCCGGCTGCAAGCAATTGGGTTTCTAATTCTGAAAAAGTATCACTTGACTCAGTATCTTCTGGTTCTGTAGGCCTAGCTGTAGGTGTAGCTGTAGTGCCAGTTCCAGTTGTTCCCGTTCCGGTTGTTCCTGTGCTAGCTGTTCCCGTTCCGGTGGTTCCAGTTCCTGAGGCAGTTGTGCCAGTTCCGGTGGTTCCAGTTCCTGAGGCAGTTGTGCCAGTTCCTGTGCTAGTACCAGTTACTGGAGTGTCATTTGTTGGGGCAAAGCATGGTTGATATGAAATAAGGATGCTGATGAGAAAAAATAATTTTATTTTGTTCACGTTAAAAGACCCTTTATATCAAGGCTTTGTGTATTTGGATGTTTTTACTTTAGGATATTTAATTAGATGAGTTCAACATTAAGCTGATTGAGTATTTCGTTGAATGTGCGCTCTTCTTTTGCGGCAACTTCCATGTAATGTGCAAACTCTATGGATTTTTCAACATGACTATCGGTGATGGCGTACTTTAATAATGCGATAAAAAAGATAAAAACAAGTATCCGCCACATGAGCATAAAGCGTCTCTTTTCATAGAAAAATATTGTTTTCATGCAGTATGGGATGAAAGCTTTACTGAAGGCAATTATTTATGAGCTTACAAGTAATGTTTTTAATCGATTGTGATAGTTCGAGTTGCCCTGTGGCTACTTGGTTGTCTGCGATTGAGCAATCTACGTCGTTTTGAGGCGGCCATCTTCGCCCGTAATTGAGCAAGTTGTTTTTCTTTGTCTGCACGAGAGGTTTCTGCGCTTTTTCTCCCGATGGCGCCTTGCTGCATTATGCCTAATCTGAGCGCATCATTTTGATCAGCAGACTGATCTTGTTTCGATGGACCGCCACCAAGACTAAATCCGCCCATTTGCCCCATAGGAGCACTTTTGCTTGCAGCCGCCGTTACTTTGACTTGTGGCGCAGGTGCAGCCTGCGTTGGAACATCAAGTGGTTTGGCATAAAACATTGGATCTTTGATTTCAGTTTGCTCTGTGGGCCTGCTAAAGATTGGTTCTGAGAACCATTCTGCAAGATCTCTGTATGGCGTAGTTGTTGTTCCTCCGGCATTTGATCCTTCAACTTGTTTGAGTTCTACAAACTTGGCCTCTGCATTTTGCTTAAACGAGACTTTTGATGAAGATTTTATCACACACGCCAGCAATAAAAAAAATAATGAAAAAAAATGTACTGTTTTCATCGTGACCTGATCATTTGTGGGTGGGGTTGTGCCCTGCGTGGAGCAGGTTGCATTCTTTGTTGCAGTTGAGGTTGTGTTTGACGTGTTTGATATGTTGATTGCTGAGGGTAAGGCATGAGTCGAGGTGGTGATTGATATGCTGCTCTTACCGGTGGTTGATTCTGGTAGCTTACTTGCCGCAGCGGTTGATGTGCTGGCGGCACCGAAGGCCTTGCGGCTGCTTGTTGTTTTTGCATGCGCTGGAGAGCCAATTGTTGTCTGAGTCTTTCAACTTGCGCTCTGTCGGCCTCGATTGTTTTGAGCGATTCTATCCCGTATCCTTGTCTCTCGTTTCGCGCGAGCTCAAGCTTTGAGGTAAGATATAAAATTTGGTATTCATCTTTTTTTTCATCAGACCAGGTCATGCGGCGGAGCGCACTTGCTGTTTTGATTTGAGGAACCTCATTACCAAATTTGTCTCTTTCTGTATAAATATCACCATAATCTGTTGATGCTTTATTTCGGTGAACTCGAGGTAAACCCAATGGCATCGTGTTTCCAACCATTCCACTATCATCATAGATATTTTGCATTTGCTGTTGTTGTTGTCGGCGTTTTTTGAGCAGCGCAGCTCCACCAAGTCCACTCAACCCAAGTACGCCAGCCCCTCCGGCTGCTGTTGCAGATATCTGCGTTGAATTCATTCCCGAACTAGAGTCAGATGAAGATGAGCCATCTCCTTGTCCTGGTGCGCCGCCGATATTGTTATTAACAACCACGGGTGTTTGGCCTTGGCCGTATGAGATGCTGGGGTCTGAAAATCCTTGGCTGGCAGTTGGAGCGAAGGGAGATTGAATAGTTGAAGAATCGTATCCTGATTGTTCTGAAGGGTATTGAGTGCTTGTTGATGGATCGTATCCGGTGTACGTCGTTGGTGTTATTGAAGGCGCTGATAAAACACCAAAATCTGATGAGGTGTCAACGTACTGTTCTTGGTATGGCGTTTGTGGTTGATTTGCAAATGATGCAAAAAGTGATGCTTGGTCATCAGTCATCATTGGAACATCGCCGGGAGCCATTTCTTGATAATAGCTTTGGCTTGCAGGCGGTTGACTGAAATCTTGTCCCGATTGATCGTAACTTGCACTACTTCCGCTATTATTTGCAGCAGCAAATGCGCCAGCAGGTCCTCCGGTGAGCCCGCCCATTAAAACAGAGCCTGCACTATCAAGGCTGAAAGCTGTTAATTTTTGTTCTGCAATTGGGATGAGCGAAAGAATCGCGCACGTGAGGAAAATATTTTTTTTTCCAACCATGAACATTACTGCCATAAAAAACAAACCAGATGAATAATCTTACGATGTCGCTTTATTCTCGGGCAAGAGAAATGCTTTGGAGGTCGATTTAATAACCCCGCGCAGGCTTGAATTCTTGAGTGTAAGTTGTATAAAATGAGTCATCATCAGCGCATGATATTGATTCTGAATCTTTTTCTGCGGGCATAGCGGTGCTTTCGTCTAATGCGGATGTTGTTTTACTCTCAGATCTACGCGGTTTTTGTGATTCTAAGTGTGTTAAAATTTGATCAAAAGAAAGCGATTGCCCGTGCTCTTTAATAAATGCTTGAGCATACTTGTGAGATTGAAGGTTAAAACCAAAGAGCGCTTTTACTTTTCCACAAATGGCGCTTTTCACGAGCATTGCGGTGTAGCCAGAAACTAAGTTTAATTCGGCTGTGATCGTTGAAAGTTCTTCTGCAAGATTTTTGGCAGTTGCTCTTTTGAGATTTTGCAAAGCGTCTTGCATGTTTAAGTCCTGCTGAGCGGCCCAGTCTGCGGCGATATCAAGATGGAGGTTTTCTGGTTTTTGATGAGCTTTAGAGACGTTTATTTCTTGAAATTTCGTTTCAGTTGAGCTGCTATCAAGTTCTGATTCAGCAGGCGTGAGGACTTGCTTCTCTGTGTATTTGGCTCTTTGCTGGTGAGCGTATTCTAACAGTTGAGCCGTTGTTTTTTCAGCAAATTCTTTGCTGGCGGCTTGCTGTGCGCGGGATTTTGCTGGTTTGGTGTAATCATTAATAAGTTTGCCAACATTTTCTTCTGCAAGATCAGCGTGCCGCAGCTTGAATTCTTTTGAGATCGTGCGTTGATCTCGTTTAAGTTGAACGCAGATCGCAGAAATAACTACTTTTCTCAATAGAAAATCGAAGTCTTTTAAGGATTGCTCAATAATTGCAAGACTGCGCTCCAGGTCTCGCGGCTCTTTGTTATCAATAATGTTTTCAAGCATCTTGATGAGAACTTTTCGGTTAACGTCGTCTGGTTCTGTTTGCTTTATGGCCAAAATAGTTTTTTGAAGGGCTGCAGAGGGGGCTGAAATGAGTGGGGCTGAGAGCAACAACAGGCACAAAATGTTTAAATATAATTTCATAATAATAAAAAAGTTTAGAAGGATTGTTTTCTATTATGGTGGCAAAGTATTGGCGCGCTGTGTTTAAAAAGTTCTATGTGTGTAAAAAGTGGGCTAAAAAGTAAAATTTAAAAGATTTTAGCCCACTTTTGTGCCAATTAGAATTCTTGAGGGTGGGCATTTTGAGTGGTCGTTATGGTGTGCTCAAAGAATGCGTTTTGTGGTTTTTGCATGATTTTATCAAAATGAGACCAGAATGGGCTGAAGCGATAAGCATTTTCTTGCGCTGTCATCAGTGTGTTCAGGTGAGCGTGGTCTTCACCTAGCGGATTTTCCTGGGTTGATTTCAACAACTTTTTTGCGAATTTCATCTTTGTTTTATCTTCTTGCTGTGTGCACAAAAACGCCAGAACACTTGAAATTAAGTTATTTTTAGGAGCTATCGAGTGTGCTTTGGTAATTTCTCCGAGTGCTCCTTTGATGTTTTCTTGCTTCCATTGAATGAACCCAAGGTTGTAAAATGCTTTTACCCCAAGGTTTTTATCGGCTTTAGAAAGGCTTTTTACAAAATTACGGTATGAGTTTTCGGCGGCTTTATAATTTTCAGTCAAAACATACAAATCTCCCATAAATGAGTGAATTTCTTTTTGCATGAGGCGATTTTTCTGAAGGGGAGTTAAAATTGCCAGTGCCTCTTTAGGGCTGACAATATTTGCGCTGGTCAGCGTGCCCAAAACAGAAAAAACTTTTGCATTGTGGTCAGTAACAATCCAGTCTTTAAGATGATTGAGTGCTTCTGTTTTCCTATTGCTCGAGAGAAACATTTCAAGTTTCAGTAGCCGTGCGCGAGAGAATTCTGGATTAATTTTTATGGCCTGGTTGATGTGGCCGAGCGCTCGATCTGTTTCTTTGAGCTTCCAACTCAAAAGGGCTAAATCAAAGAGGTGGTCAGCTGTTTGCTCAGGAATTTTCGACAAAATAGCGTAGGCTTCCTGAAATTTTTCAAGTTCGAAAAAGAGTGAGACAAGTTTTTTGAACAATGCTTGTTGCGGATCAATTTCAGTAAGTTTTTGAAGAACTTCGATAAGTTCAGATTTTTTATTTTGTTGCTCGAGCACAAGGGCTTTGAGCTTGAGGCCTCGTTCAAGGTGTGGATTGAGTTCTAAGCTTTTGTTGAGCTGGGCGAGTGCTTGCTCAAAATTTGGATGTGCAGAATTCAGATGTACGGTTGCCTTGAGAATATAAAAGGGTGCGTGCTTGACCCGTGGTGGATTGTTTTCCAAAAAGCGATCGACTTGCGCCAGAGCAAGATGTGGTTTTTTTGTTTGAATGTAAAAAATTGCTTGAGCGTAGGTTGTTTGTTCTTGCGCCCAGGTTTTTTTGGCAGTTCGTTGGGCTTCATTAAACATGGTTTCTGCAAGATCGTTTTTTTGTTGTGCGCTGAGCGATCGTGCGGCTGCAAAGTTTACTGCCCACTCATCTGCCCCATAAATTGATCGATAATTATGAGCGGCGGTTGAGGCTGCCTCAAATTGGTCTGTTGAGAATAAATAGTTCACCAGCGCGGGACTGCTAAACGTTGGGTTGTGGGCGTGAATTTTGCTGAGCAATTTTGGACATTTTTCGTGATCATTATTGGCAATCGCTCTATTGAATAACATGATGTGATAATATTGTTTGGCATCATCGTGCGTGGTGCTGTGAGTAAGAATTGCGTCAGCAGAGGGCACATTTTTTTTGTGTACTTTGGGTTTGCTATTAACAGCTCCGCTCATAGAGAGAAGAAGGGTCGCGAGATAAAGGTACATGATAAATAATCTCTTACGATCTTGATTTGTTTTGATACCTGTGAGTCTACGCCGTTGCGATTATTGTTTGAAAGATTTTAGGGAGAGGCGAGCCTTAATCTTCACTCCTAAAATATAAAAAGCCCCTGATGATTTAACCCCAAAGGCTTTTCTTACTGCGATCTGCAGGGAGGACGAAATTTGAGTCTTTAATGCTTTTCGCACGTGCAATCAATGGTGCACAGATCGTAGGTTATTTCACTATGGCTTCTGTCATTTGTTCTGAGAAAAGATCGCCGTTTACATTGCTGATAAAATTCGGCCATGCTGGTTGCTAATTTTTTGTGCCGAATTGGTTTGAGTGCATCACGTTCAATGTCATTGAGTTCTGATGCTGGCTGCATGGAAAAAAGTGTACGTTGTACATATTCTGGTTTTGATGATTCTTGATACAGGTCTTTTTTCGGGATGTATGAGCCAAGGGTAATAATTTTTGTAATTTTTACTTCGCCACAGAGTGCGTTAATTTTTTTGAGAATTTCTTCGGTTGAAAAACGAATTTCTTGTGCCCAGGCAGGGTGGGTGGCCTCAAGAAATAATGTTTCGCCCTCTATTTTTTTGATATGAACATTTTTTGAAAAATCTTGTGCAAGCGCATCCCATCGATTGAGAATTTTTATCTTCCAATGTTCGTGTGCAGGAATAATTTGTGACAAAAGACGAAGTCCCTTGAGATGATTTGCTTGTTTTTTCATTGTTCAGTTATTTGAGGAGGTGGCGGATAGATGTTAGTATAACATGTCTTTAATCTAAGAAGAGAGGTAAATGAAAAATGAGCGAACAGAAAACATATAATTCCTTTGTGACGCGTGTGCGGGGAACTGAAGATCTTATCGACACCAGGTCTTTGGATGTTATTTGTAAGACGATTTCAGAACATCTCAAAACATATGGCTTTCAAGAAATCAGAACACCAGTACTTGAAAAAACAGAACTTTTTGTGCGTGCTGTTGGCTCTGATACCGACGTTGTTTCAAAAGAAATGTACACCTTTGAGAGCCAAAGCGAAGGCAGCATTTGTCTCCGCCCTGAGCTTACTGCACCAATTGTCAGAGCGTATTACGAGCATGCAATTGGGGTGGCTCCATGGAAAGTGTTTCAGTACGGTCCGGCGTTTCGTCATGAGCGTCCACAAAAGGGTCGTTTGAGACAATTTTTTACCTACAGCATCGAAATAATTAATGCACTTCATGTACGAAATGATGTTGCGGCAATTGTGATGTTTGATCGCTTGTTCAAAAAACTTGGTATCAAAGATTTTGTTTTGCAGATTAATTTTTTGGGTGTTGTGCAGGATCGTTTGAATCATCGCGTTGCGCTTAAAGATTTTTTGACAACTCATGATGAATCGCTCTGCGAAACGTGTCGTGCTCGTCGAGAAAAAAATGTTTTACGGGTTTTTGATTGCAAGAATGAAACGTGCCAAGCGTTGTACAAAAACGCTCCACAACTTGATGCATATTTGTCTGATGAATCTCGAAATGAGTGGAATCAAATAAAAAATGATCTGCAATTAATGTGTGTGAATTTTATTCTTAATCCAATGCTTGTGCGTGGGCTTGATTATTACAATGGCGTTGTTTTTGAATTTACGTCTGATTCTTTGGGGTCACAAAGTACTTTCTGTGGCGGCGGAAGATATGATCTTTCTGAATCGCTTGGGAAAAAAGAATTGCTCCCATCGATTGGAGCTGGCATCGGCATTGAGCGGATTTTGATGATCATGCAGGCGCAAGAAAACCCATTGCTCAATGTGATTTCAGCAGAAAAACAGATTGCGATAATTCCAATGGATCATGCACAGGAATTGCTCGCGTTGCAACTTGCAGATACCTGCAATACACATGGACTGATGGCGCAGGCTGTTTTTGATGGAGCAGGCATTAAACAAAAAATGAAACGCGCAGATAAGCTTTCGGCTCGATTTGTTATTGTAATTGGTGAGCGTGAATTGCAATCAGGGATTGTTCCGGTAAAATCCATGACCTCTGGCGAATCAGTTGATATAAAACTTTCTGATGTTGTTGAGTATTTTGGAAAAGAAAAAAAATAATATTTTTATGGGTGCTTATCCTTTGAGATGAGCATCCGTTTTCTCTGTGGTTTTTTTGTGCGCATGAGAAAACATCCTTTATATTCGATCTGATTTCGTGTTCATTTACAGGCTGCATTGTTTTTTGTCATCATAAGGTATAGCAATCAACAACTCCTGGAACTATTTTTATGATTTGCCGTTACACCAAAATACTCGTTTTAATGACATTGTTTTCTATTTCTCATGATGCCTATTCTGGATGGTTTCAAAAGCTTTTTTGCTGTTTATCTACTTCCGCCGTTCATCCGAGTCCACGAGATGATAGGCCCGCACTTTCTGTCGTTCCCTCCACTGAATCGGCTGATGAAGGCTCCCTTGATTCAGTAGGCGATGATAGGGTTACTGATTTTTCTCTATCAAGCCCTGTAGCACCAAAAGAAGTTTTACGCCTCGAGGACCATTCTCATGGTGTAACTATTGTATCCATGCCGCCATTGAGTGATGGACTACATACACTGAGAAGAATTCGAAAATTTAGAAAATCAACAGCGGGAGCCTATGCGCAAGACATAGCGGTTGATCTTGATGCAGAACTTGTAGCAGAGGATCTTGGTGTTGAACAATTATCTGAATCTGATTTTAAGCGAGCATGGCTGAGGGCCCGAGCAGAAGTGCACGGCTTTAAGGAATTTATTACTGATTTTCGTCGGCGATTTAGCATGGCTAAAGATGCAGGCTTGTTTGCAGAAGAACCTGTTGAAATATTGCAAAAATATGCTGCAGCAGAAGAAATGTATACGGTGTGTTTTAGGCTTGCAGTGGTTCTTGGTATGGGTACCCCGATCGTTTGTCAATATGCGTATGTTCACGAATGTGCTTTTCCTGACGGGGACTACAAAATTAGATATCTTGCGGGAAGGAAGTGTTTGATTAATCAGTGTAATTATGAATATCAATACGCAAAATTTAAACCGAAATGTTTGTTGTGCAAAGAAAATGCAATCAGCGCCATTTATAATAATAGATCATTAAAGCCTCAAGAAAAGCTTAATCATTTAGTAAACGTTATTGATGAGATGTACCAAAATCTTAAAAAAGCCGATGAAATGATTCCGATTCGGCGTTAAAAAAGTTTTGTTTTTTGATGTCGACTTTTTCAGGATTGTTTACAGTTGGAAAAGTTTTGTGCGAAAATTAAAGTGTAGTGATGGTTTTTGAAGTAAAAGGGAATTAAATGAAAAACTCTTTATTGGTAAGGTTTTTTGTGTTGGTGTCTGTAGTGTTTGGTGTTCAGCCTGAAATTTTTTCAGGAAGTTCAAGCGTCTCTCAAAAACAGAGCACTGCACAACGAGCAAAAAGTTATCTTATGAATCTTTTCTCTCTTAAGTCTTCTCCGTCAAATGCTGTTGTTCCGTTAAGTAGTGATAAGGCCCTTGCGGCTAAGTCTGTTGAATCTCAACGGGTTTTGGCGCGAACTACATCAAGTAGAAGATTTTCTATGCCGGCGCCTCAATCTCAGCCAGCAGTAAGAACAGAGTCATTCAGTGATGCAATGAAATCTCGTAAGCCAGCTTCAGGTTTGGCGTCGCATGAAAGCGCATTGAAGTATTTGCCAAAACTACCAAAAGAAAAAGGGCTTTCAATAGCTGATTCATCGAAAATAGATACAAGTCGATTTAATAAAACATCAGCGCAACTTCGCGAAGCAGCATTGAAAGCGGTACCTCCGCGTCCTGTTCGCCCAGCATTGCCATCTCAACCAAAGCGTCCAGTACGTCAACAGTAATAATCGAGAAATTATATAAAAAGATTTTTAACATATCTTTCTTTAAAGGAGAAAAGATGGGCATTAATAATATCAAACGCGTGTTGTTGTCGTTGGTTATTGGTTTGTGTGCAGGAACTGTTTTTGCGCCACGAGATCGTGTTGCATTTACGCCTCAGCCGCCGCGACGCGGTTCTGTTGTTGCAAGTCCGTTCACTCGTCAGCAATTGAAAAAAACTTCAGATACACCTGTTGTGCGTGCAGCGCCATCATTACCTAAGGCAAAAAAAGAAAGAATGACTTTTGGTGGTAGCCCACAACAAGTACGTAGAGGGTCATAAGAATCATGAATAAAAAATTCTTAACATTATTTTTAGTGTTTGTTCTCGGAACATCATTGGATGCTATTCGTTGGCCTTGGAGCTCTCGAGTTGCACCTGAAGATGTAACGATCATGGAAGCGATTCCTTCTCGGGCTCCTGCTTCAAGAGGGGCGCGGGCTGCGTCTTTAAGTCCATTACGGCGACAAGCATATGTTGTTGATGGTTCTCCCGAATCTCGAATTCGTGCAGAAGATCGAATGAGTTCTGATGAATCTGCTCCAAAAAAATCTGGAAAAGCTTATGGTAAAAGCCCATTGAGTAGACAAGCACGAATGAAACCAGTCTTACGACTTGGCTCTTTTCCTGAAGATATTGGTGGAATGACTGGAGCATTTCCAACGTCTCCAAGACGATCTCCAGTGCATGGCGCCAGAAGTCCGAAGCGTCATCAGTAATTTTTAGTAACTAGAAATCGCGAGAAAGTCTCTCGCGATTTTTTTAGGAGTTTTTATGAACAAAAATTTGAAATTACTTTTATTTGTTGTTGGGTGTGCGAGTTTTCCTGCGAGTGCGCCGTTTTCATGGTTTCGTAGAGCTAAATCTCCATGGGAAGTAACTGGAGTTAGAGTATCTGAAAACCCACTTTTTCCAGCAGAGAAAGTAAATCAAGCGGCCCTCGAAAGAAACAAAATAAAAATAGAAGAATTAGAAAAAGATGCGAAGACTATGACTGAGACAAGTAGGCGTTTAGTTGAAGATGCAAATCATTCTCATGATGGAGAAAGGCATGATCTTTTAATTAATAAAGCATTTGCCCATAGAGGAAAGGCTTTTGCTAAAACTGCAAAAGCAGAATCTCTTCATAGAGAGAACAATCAGAGAGCAGCTGCTCAGAGAAAATTTGTTGCGTTAAAAAGTGCTGGTCGCACGTGGGCTAGAAAATAATAGAAACCTTTTTAGGAGTTTGTATGAATAATTACTTTCGATTTTTCTTAGTGGTTCTTGGCTTTACGAGTTTTTCTGCGAGTGCGCCCCCTGGTGCTCTTGGTCGCATGTGGGCTAAGTTAACCTGCAGGTCAGATTGTGATGCTGTAACGCCTGTTGCTCGTCCTTCGCGCCATGCGAGTGGTCCAGCGGTTGAGACTCTTACAACTGAGGTTCAAAATCCATACCACGTAACGCGAGAAAAAATTGATGCAGCGCCAGGCGAATTGAGGGCACAGGCGCGTGTCATGAGGTCAGGAGCTCGAGATCTTGAGCGTGTTCATAAGAACGCCAAAGAGCAACATGCTTCAGGTATTGCAAAAAGCCGCCGAGGCATACGTCTTGATGCAGGGCGAATGGTGATGCGAACAGCGGGAGAGTCAAAAGACGCCCGAGAAGGGGCATTTGGTGTTGATGAACGAGCTCGTGATGCAGGAGAATTTCGCAGAGATATGCGTCGAGAATTTAAAGCACAAGATGCAAGAGGTCGAGCCTGGGCAGAAGGCGCAGGGCTCGATGAAAATCCAACCGTATCATAGTTTTTTCTGATTTAAGATAAAAATTGTTTGTATTGGAGAACTATGAAAAAAGTATTACAAATTTTTATGAGTCTAGTTTTGTTAGGTGCGGGATCTGCACAGTCTGGAAAAGGAGAACGTTCTCGTTCTCGTTCTCGTTCTCCTTTACCTGTTTTTAGAACTAATCCTCTGCATCTAAAAAGTGATGAATCTCGGGGTTTTGCTCGCGCTCACGCCGACGGTGGTGCTGGTTCTGGTGCAGGCGAAGAGGTTGTTCATAGTCCACTGGCAGCTCATATGCATAAAGGTGCAATAAAAACTGATCGCGACATAGCTCATGATCGTATTGCTCATTATTCTGCTGCTTTGGATAAAGCTACAAAAGCTCTTTCGTTTGCAGGATCAAGAAAAGAAAAGAATGAGTTGAAAGATAATATCGAGACCCTGAAGGCGCAAATAAAAATGCATAAAGACTTTCTTAAAGGGCGATAAGAAAACAAGCGATAGTTATTGAATAAAAAAGGGGGAGTTTTGCTCCCCCTTTTTTATTTTATTTAGATTAAAAAACTCACGATGCAGGTGTTTAAAATGTTCACGAGCGTTCCACCGATCATCGCACGAAGGCCAATTGCGCTGAGTGTTGATCTTGTCGATGGTGCCATTGCGCTGATTGCCCCAATTTGCATCCCAATGCTTGAAAAATTTGCAAACCCACAGAGCAAGTAGGTGAGCAGAATATTGCTGTAGGATGAAAGATTGAGCGAAATCATTTTAAGATACGCCACAAACTCGTTGATGATCATTCGATTGCCGATGAGAGATGCCACTGCTGTTTGTTCAGATGGATCAACCCCAAGAAGATAGGTAATTGGTTTGAAAATCATGCCAAGCACCGCGTCAAAGGTGATACCGCTTTTGCCTGAAATCGTAAAAATTATTTTTTCGAGTAAATCGTTACACAATCCTGACATGCCGATAAAGACAATTAACATTGCCATGATAATGCCAGAGATCATAAATCCTGTTGAAGCACCACTGGAGAGCGCATCAATAAGATTTTCATTAGCATCAGTTGTTGGTTTGATGCTTTGTCCGAGTGTTTCTGGGCTACCTGTTTCGGGTTCTAAAATTTTTGCAATCACGAGTGTGCCAGGAATTGCCATAATGCTTGATGTGAAAAGATGCAGTGCTGAAAGTCCGAGTGACGCGAGTGGAACCAATAACGTGATGCTGGTTGTTGCAAATCCACTGATCATAACTGTCATGAGTTCTGATCGTGTCATGGTTGGTAAATAATTTTTAACAAGCAAGGGTGATTCGATCTGTCCCAAAATTGAGTTGGCTACAGTGCAGAGACCTTCAGCGCCAGAAACACCAAAAAGCGGTGCAGTGACAACGGTAATTGCGCGTACACAAAAAGCGATAACCCCAAGGTATGACAAGACGCTCATGAGTCCGCCGATAAAGGTGAGCAGTGTTGTAATTTTAACGGCGAAAATAAATCCCCAGCCCGCAGGTGATGATGCATCAATCAGCGTACTGAAAACCATGCGACCACCTTGTTCGGCGTAGTTGTTGAGTGTTGTGAAAAGATTTGAAACGCTGAGGCCTAAAGATTCGCCACCACTTGTTTTGAGCATGCAGAGTGCGATAAGAATTTGAACAGCAAATGCGATTGCAACAAAATGCCACTTGATAGCGCGTTTACTTGATGACAGGAGAAATGTTACACCGAAAACAAGGGCAATACTGACTGCTTTGAGAATAAATGGATTCATGAGATCTTTCGATAAAATATTTTTTAATTACCTATCGATTCTAACCCCATATATTATTTTTCAAAAGCCCCAATAAACTCTTTTTAAGCAGCCTTTTTCTTGTTCTGATTGAGATGAAACAAAATAAGCGAAACGCCAGCTGGTGTCATTCCCGGGATGAGATCAAGTTGAGCTAATGTTTTTGGGCGATGATATTCAAGTTTTTTGGTGAGTTCAGTTGAGAGTCCTGGCATTGCTTTATATGAAAAATCTTCAGGAATAATGACATCTTTATTTTTTAATACTTTTTCAACTTCGCGTTGTTCTTTTTCGATGTAGCCTGCGTAACGAATTTCAGCATAGATTCTGATCAGTGCGCGCGCAGAAAGTGCATTCGTTTCAATTTCTATTTCATGCAGTGCTGCACATAATTTTTCGCGCGCCGTGGTGCGTGCTTGAGCATTGAAATCATAGACATGAAATAATTCAAAAAGCCCTGAATGCTTGTGATCTTTGTTGATTAATTTTATAGCCGATTCAATAACTTTCTCTTCGGCCAAAAAGCGTTCATACAAGTCTTGCGAAATCATATTAAATTTGTGCGCGTAGGGTGTGAGGCGCGCAAAAACATTGTCTTGTCTGAGGATCAATCTTCGTTCTGCTCTGGAAGTAAACATGCGGTATGGTTCATCAACACCAAGCGTGATTAAATCATCAATCATGACGCCGATATAACTTTCGGTGCGATCGAGCTCGAATGCTGGCTGGTTGTGCGCGCGCAGGTGAGCGTTTATTCCAGCAAGAAGTCCCTGGCCTGCAGCTTCCTCGTAACCAGTTGTTCCGTTGATTTGTCCGGCAAAAAAGAGTCCCGTGACGGCTTTTGTTTCAAGCGAGTGCGTGAGATTGTTTGGTTGTAAAAAATCATATTCAATAGCGTAGCCTGGTTTGCTGATAATTGCTGTTTCAAATCCGGGAATGCTGTTGATGTATTGTTGCTGCACATCAAGAGGGAGTGATGTTGACAGTCCTGCGGGATAAATTTCATCACAAAATTCACTTTCTGGTTCAACAAACACGTGATGCTCTGAGCGTTCTTTGAATCGACCAATTTTGTCTTCAATTGATGGGCAGTATCGTGGACCAACGCCTTTGATGTTGCCTGAATACATAGCAGATTTTGAAAGATTCTCAGCGATGATGTCGCAGGTTTCCTGCGTTGTATGCGTTTGGTAGCACGCAACTTTTTCGCTGACTGCAAGGTGATCAAATTCAAACAGGTATTCAAGTGGTTCAGCTGTTTGTAATTCAAATTTTGAAAAATCTAAACTGCTGCGTAACAATCTTGGTGGTGTTCCGGTTTTGAGCCTGCCAAGGGAGGCGCCAAGTTCGGTCGCCAGTGATGATGAAAGTTCAATCGAGGAATCTGATCCGTAGGGCCCTCCTGGATGATTTTCTGTTCCGATATGAATTGTTCCATTTAGAAATACGCCGGTTGTGATCACAACGGTTGGTGCGCTAAATGTTTCGCCAGCAACAGTTGTAATCCCAGAAATTTTTTTGCAGCCATTTTCAACAATGGTCAACAGCGAGTGCGCTTTTCCTTGGTGAATGGTTAAATTGGGGGTATTTGAAAGTTCTTGAGTGGCTTTTTTTGAGTATTCGTATTTATCGATTTGCAGTCTGAGGCCTTGAACGGCCGGACCTTTGCTCGTGTTGAGCATGCGTGCTTGTAAATATGTTTTTGAGGCGATTTTTGGCATCATACCATCGAAGGCCGCGATTTCATGAACAATGTGTCCTTTGCCAATGCCGCCGATGGACGGATTGCAGGGCATCATTGCAATTTTAGTCGAATCAATAGTGAGAAGAAGTGTTTCAGATCCCATCCGAGCCGCCGCATAAGCGGCTTCGCAGCCCGCATGTCCAGCACCAATGACGATTACATCAAAACTTGTTTTCATACGACTAAATCTCCAAATAAAAAGCCTTTTAATGGGGATTTGTTGCATGAATCATGCTCCCCCTTTTTTATATTATTTTAAAAAAAGCCTTTTGTCTTGAGTCTACCCGTCCATATTGGATACCCTTTTTTTATAAAATATACGCCCTTAGCCGAAAAGATCCTTATGAAGCATATTCCAACTACCATATATGATTTTATTCTTACTTTTTTGCAGCCTTATCGCGTTAAGTTTAGCATTTTAGTCTTTCTGACCTTGGTTGCAGGAACTATTTCATCCATTGATACGATCTTGTTAAAATTCATGCTCAATTGCGTTTCTGCGGGAACGGCTGCGCAGTATTCTGGTATTTTAATGCTCGCAACGTTTTACGGGTTGTGGTGGCTCGCTGTCGGATTGCAATGGCGATTGTATGAATATTTGTATCTGTGTGTGTTTCCTTCGCTTGAATCAGATATTGTTCATACGTTGTTTGATTACACCGAGCGGCACTCCCAACGCTTTTTCCAGGAAAATCCAACAGGTGGAACCTCTAATAGAATTATCGAAATGGGTGAAAATATTTGTAAAATTTTAACTATGTTGCTTGAGCAGTTTGGCCGTAAATTTTTCACTATTATTTTTACGTTTATCACCCTCTGGATGGTTCATCCGTATCTTGGTGTTATTTTCTTTGTCTGGATCTCAACATTACTCACGATTAATTTTGCAACCGCTTCAAAAGTTGGGCTTCACTCAACTGAATTTGCACGCAGCAAAACGAGAATTTTTAGTCAGATTATCGATAGCATCACCAATATTTTGAATGTAAAACTTTTTGCGCGAAATGATTATGAATCGAGCTACATGAAGTTCGGGCTTGATGACATGGTTGAGAAAGATCACACCTTTCATATGACCATGTTACGTTTGAGATTTGTTGAAACGGGGCTGTGTGTCGTTTATATCGCGAGCATTATGGTGTGCACGTTGAAGTTGTACAATCAAAATGCGGTGAGCGTTGGAGATTTTGCCCTGGTGGTAACCCTGTCGATGACGATCGTTGATTACATCTGGGGGCTTACCCAAGAACTTGGTGAATTTGAAAAAGCCATTGGATCTGTGCGAACAGCCCTTGGCGTGCTTTCGGTTCCTCATGAAATGCAAGACCCAGAAGATTCAACTCCGCTGATTGTAACTAAAGGAATGATTGAATTTCGTGATGTGAATTTTACGCATACCAAAACGGGAGTGTTGTTTGATCATTTGTCAGTTACGATTCCCGGGGGACAGAAAGTTGGGCTGGTTGGATTTTCCGGCAGTGGCAAGACAACATTCATTAATTTAATTATTCGTCTGTTTGACGTGATCAAGGGAGGCATTTTCATCGACAATCAAGATATTTCGATGGTGACCCAGCAAAGTTTGCGTGAAAACATGGGGGTGATTCCGCAAAATCCCCAATTATTCCACCGAACAATTATGGAGAATATTCGTTACGGCAACCCAAAAGCCACCGATGATGAAGTAATGGCAGCGGCTGAAGCAGCCTTTGCGCATGAATTTATAAAAAAAGCTGAGGGTGGCTATTATTCATTTGCAGGTGAGCGTGGACTCAGGCTTTCTGGTGGACAGGTTCAACGAATTACGATTGCGCGAGCAATTCTCAAAAATTCACCGATTTTAATTCTTGATGAAGCCACATCAGCGCTGGACTCAGTGACTGAACATGAAATTCAAGAAAGTTTTGACTCGCTCATGAAGGGCAAAACGGTTTTGGTTATTGCGCACCGCATTTCAACGCTTTTGAACATGGATCGCATTTTGGTTTTTGATAAAGGACAGATTGTGGGCGATGGCACACATGATGAATTATTGAAACAACAAGATTCGCTCTATGCCAAATTGTGGAATTCACAAGTTAATGGTTTTTTGTGGCACACAGATGATGAATGATTTAAGTTTCAGGAATAAATTTAATGTAATAAATAGAAGCTCCTGGCCGAGCTTCTATTAATGCTTTAAGGTTTTCTCGGGTTTTAAGGAGTGCTTCAATATTAATTCGATCTGGGGTTTCTAGTTCCCCTCCAGATGAAAGTTCTCGTCTTTCTCCTGGAGTGATCGGCATTGCGGCGATTTTTTTGTCTGAAATAACCAGTGTTGCAAAAGTGTTTTTTGAAAAATAATGATTGCTTGCAAGGTCGTGATATTCTTTGAGACTTTCTGGGTGCACTGTACCTTCATGCTGTAGAAATATCAGTGGTGAATTATCAAGATTATCAAAAGGAGTTTTTTCATCCCTGATCCTGAGTTTGATTGAAGGGTTAAATTCCTCAGCGCCTAAAAAATGTAGATCAAAAATAATTATAGGTACGTTTTCGGTGGTTGTTCCTGCAATTTCATTAAAAATTTGTCCTACCTGGGGCATTAGATCAGCTTTTTTGAAAATAGCATTTTTTGGCCCAGCTGGAGACATTTCGTCGAAAGATTCACTGGGTGTAGGGCTTCCTGCTGGAGGGCTCACATGAATCGAACGTCGTTTGAGGCTTGCAGGAGGGATGTCGCTTGATCCTGCACCACAACCTGCACCGCAAGATGCTGAAGGGATTGCTTTAACTGATGGTCGAGTTGTTGGTCTAGCGGATGCGCCGTTGTACCTGATTTTTAAATAATACATTTTTTTGTTGGGATTTTCTTCGATTAATCTGCGCAAATGAGGTCTTTCTTCAAGTAAGAAATCAATACAAATTTGAGCGGGTCTTATTTTCTCAAACAATCTTCCGCAGGCTTGGCTGACAACAACTGTTGGCTCTGGGTTTTCTAGAAAAATATCTTCTGGATTCATGTGTAATCCGTTGCAAAACGAGTAACTATCATAATCAGAGAGTTTGGTTAGAGGTTTTTCTGCGGACAGGTCTTTTTGATCAAAATCATTGTGAGGGGATGGCTGGCTTTTAAAACATTTTAAAGCGTTTCCGAAAAAGATAAGTTGTGCGTTTTGAATATTAGGACAGTTGAGTGACTCTTTATTTATAAGAACTTCGTAGGTTAAATAAACAGGAGAAAGAGATAAATCAAAAATAATTATTGGGTCATCTCCAGGCTTGTGGTATTTATTTATCGTTTGAAGTGTTTCTCTTAAGTCGCTACAAACCCTGTCATTTGATTTGTTGTCGTTGTGGTAAAAGAGGTCATGTTTATATATCTCGTATTTTCTGCTCATCAATTCTTTTTCGTTTCCATCTCTTATGAATTTTGCAGTGAAACCCAATAATACATCTATTGAATTCGATTTTGATCTTACTCTAGCGGAAAAGTCTTCAAAGCTGATTGGGGCAGAAGAATTTTTTTGTTTTTCTATGTTAAAAAAAGTTGCAAAAACACGTGACTGTATAGCTCTTGCTGCAAGTGATTGCTGTCTTTCTTCTCTTTTTTTCATTCGCTCTTCGTGAGTTGTCATTTGTTGTGCGATTTGTGGAGCAATGGCGATTATCGCCTGGTAAAATTTTGTTATAAATCCTTGATCTTCTTTTATGAATATTTCAAGAGGATTTTCGCTTTTAACGTTTAGCATTATAAAATCATGCGTTGTCTGAAATGATTTTCCATCGAAATTGATTTGTTCTAGGTCCTTTCTCAGATCGAAGGTTGTTGGATCTTTAGAGAAGAATAATCCAATGGAAACAGGGCTCTCTGGTTTTGTTATTGATAATGCTTGGCTTGTTTCATCAAAAACCAAAATATTAATGCGTTCATCTAAAGGGAGGCTGTCATTTACGAGTTGAGTGAGTTTTTCGCTCGTTAGTTCTTGATATTCGTGGGTTATCGCTTGTGCAATATTAAATGTTTTTTTGTCTTCTGCGTCTAAGATAAATTTCTTAGTTTCGTTTGGTGATCTAGACGAAATAGTCCAAATGGTGGTTCTGTTTATTTGAGCAAAGCGCCACTCAATCCTTTCTGTCGGACCCTTGAGACTTTTTAATTGTTCGAGGGCGTTTGAGTGCACTATGTCTCCAAAATGTTCTTCTTTCATATCAAGCAGAATGAGCGTTATTTCTTTCATCGTTTTGTTTTTGAGCCTGAGGAGTGCAGCAAGGTATTCATCGGAGATGGCGTCTGCTGGAGCCACGAGTACTAATTTTTGAGGAATGGTTTCTAGGACTGGCGGTCTTTGTAATTCAAGAATTGTTTCAGTGAATGGGGCGCCCAGACAGGCAAATTCTATGTTTTGGGCAAATGGTGTAACGTTTGTATGGGTGAGCCAGCTGATTGGTGACGCGGGAATGAGTCTGCTTTTTTCAACAAGATCTCGAATGAGGCAATTTCTTTCGTCAATCTGTTCATAAAATGCCATTTGTTTGCCGATTTGGCTGATGATATCAGGATATTTAATGTGTCTTTTTTTATATAAATTTCTGAATGAAACGCTTTGTTTTCTTCCGATTGAATAAATGGTGCTCAAGCAGAACGTTGATGCCGCAGCAACCCCAATAAGCCCTGCAAAAAAAGCCGGAGGAATGCCTTCAAGGACGAGTGACTCGAGCATATTAAGTGTCCAGGTTGGCAATCTCTTGTCGGTTGAAAATGTTTCGATAATGAGAATAAATCGACGCTTTGGGCGTGATTTTTTAAGTGATGATGGCCTGAGTTGTCGAGAAAATCGTAGGTAAAGTGGTGATTCTAATGAATGATCAAAAATAAGTTTAAGATTTGTTGAGCGCTCTTGGTTGAGTTGGCTAAACAAATTTTTCACGGTTGGAATGCTGAGGGCAGAGGCTTCATTTTTTGACAAAACACTTTTGAAGGTTGATCTGAGGCGCTCTGCTTCAGCGGGTTTGACGTGAAAGGTATTTTTGCTTAACGGCACTGAGGCCATTTTTTGGTGAATAACCTTGAAAGAAAGCCAATAATTATCTTCGTGCCGCAAAACGGTACCATTTCTGGCGGCACCGCAGGATACCGTCAGAAAGCTCATAAAAAGCGTGAAAATAAAATAAACAGAGAGGTTCTTCATAAAAATGGCTACTGACCAATTCGGATTGTGCGCACATTAACTACTATTCAAGAATAATCGCAGAATCCCGAGGATTTAGAAAAAGCTTACGATTATTTTGAGAAAAAGTGGCATTATGTTGAAAAATGACATTTTAATAATTCATTTAGAAAAAACAGGCGGTCATCTGGAAGTCTTTTTTTGCATAACCTTTATTTTTGATTAAATTACAATTTTATTTAGCTGTTGTTCGATTGGAACATCTTTTTGTGAATCATATTGCATTTATCATGGATGGAAATCGTCGCTGGGTTTCTGCGCAAAGTCTTAACAGTCTTCGGGCAAATGGCCTTTCTGCGGGAGGTGAAACACTCAATCTTGTTGTTGCGTGGGCACTCGAGAAAAACATCCCTTTTTTGTCGGTTTATGCGTTATCTATAGAAAATTTACAGAGAAATGATGGGACGCTGGAACAGTTATATTCATTGATCAACAGTGGCTCTGATGAAATGTGTCAAAAAATGGCGCAAAGCGGAGTGCAAGTTCGCTTTGTGGGAGACAGAACTTTGTTTTCATCAGTTGTTTTAGAAAATATAGAAAAAGTTGAACGGGCAACCGTTGATTGCGCGAAGCTTAAATTGTCTATTTTGTTTTGTTACGGTGGGCAGCAAGAAATTGTTTCTGCGGCAAAAAAGCTCGCTGAACGCGTGCTTTCTGGAGATCTGCTGGTGAGTCAGATTGATGCCAATGCCTTTGAAAAAGAACTTTGGAATAGTACGGTGCCGTTTCCTGATTTGATCGTAAGAACAGGCAGACATTTACGATTGAGTAATTTTTTATTGTACCAAGCCGCTTACGCTGAGCTTTTCTTTCTCGACATTTTGTGGCCAGATCTGAAGCGAGATCATCTTGATGAAATCTTTGAACGATTTTCTTTAGTTGAGCGCAATATTGGGCGTTGAATAATTTTTACATTATTTATTTTTGCATAGTGTCTGAGGTTATAAAGTGCTCGCCAGAAAGAAGCTTTTTGTGGAGGATTTATCTGAGGAAGTATTATTTTTTGTGTGTCCATGCAAATGATGAGTTCTTTGAGTGCTTGAAATGTTCTAATACTCGCTTTTGTTGTTTCTAGGCTATCTATTTTGATCGTTCCGTGGTTTTTAACGATTGGCATTTTAAGATTAAATGGAATGTTTTTTGATGGGTTTGTAAGGTTTTTGAGATATCCATCATCAAGCAGTTTTAATCCATTATTGTCTTGAATGATTGTGAGTTGTCCTGAGCGATTTTGCATGACGGATTGCTGGTTTGAAAGTGGTATTGCAAATAATAATACAATTGCCGTTGATCCTGCCAATAAGACTTGGGCAATTTTCTTTTGAGTTTTTGATTGGTTTAAGAAATAACCGCAACAAATTACGGTTGCAATCATCAGCAGCAGGATGATGGGGTTGCAGATTTGCGCGCACAAAACTTTTTTAGATCCAAGTCCAAGAATCATCATCCAATATTCAGTTAATTTGTTGAGGCAATAGCCTGGTATTGAAGTATTTAATCCCACAATGCTTGCAATGGTAAAAATGCTTGAAAAAATAATAAATAGTGCCAAAAACGGTCCAAAAAAAATATTTCCAATAATGCTGAGCGCTGAGATAGGAATTCCCCACCACAATAAAATTGGAGCTGAGAAAATAAACGATGTGGTATTCACAACCAGAAGCGCGAAGATTGTAGAATGCGCCCATTCTGTTAACTTCATTATTGTTTTTTGAGTTAAGAAAAAATCTATCCACATAGTGCTTCTGATAGTTCGAGAATGACCGTTCTCCAGAAAATTTTACTACCGCCGGGTGAGGCGGGTGTTGAGCAATAGTTGTATAAAATATTTAAAATTAAAACATTTTTTTCATGTGAATTCTCGTGCGTGATCTGGGCGATGAGATCATTGAGTATTCGTGCGCTTGTTATCGAATCCGGACATTTTTTTTGTAAAATTGTTTCGATAGATGCAAGTGAGATTTCTTTTCCATGGTACATGTTCAGAATTAAATCAAAAAGTTCATGTTTGAGGCTTGTTGGCTGGTCTGATTGAGTTGAGATAAAAGATTGCTCTGCCCGTGAAATGATCGTTGGAAGGACATTTTGAATGTTTTGGCAGAGAAAAATAAAATACGTATTTTCGGCAGGCTCTTCGAGCGTTTTGAGCAAACTATTTGCAGCTGCGGGCAGAATGTTTTCAGGGTTTTCAATAATGAAAAACAGCGGTTCTGAAACATTTCTTTTTTGTGCGCCATAAATCAAGAGCGGTTGAATATCATCTTTGGTGTAAGCGTTTTTTTGTGGAAGATATAAAACAGCTGCGTGTGTGTGTTCATTAATTGCTAGGCAGTCTGCGCAGTAGCAGGAATCTTGCCGCTGTTTTTTGCATAACTTCCACTTCAGTTCGTCTTGAAGTGCAGACCTGAGGGTGAAAATATTTTCATGAATAAATAGTTTTATAGGGTTCATGAATTTCTTGGCCCTACTGACTGGATTATTTTTTGAACAACCATTTCTGCCAAGGTTTCTGACTTCAGTGTTCCATCAAGGATCATAGAGTTTGGGATGGTTTTTAAAAGTTTTTTGTATTCATCGGCAACTTTTTTGAAATATTCAACTCCACGTGATTCAAACCGTGTTTGGCTTTCGGCCCTAATGGTTGCTCTTTTGAGTGCTTCTTCTGGCGAAATATCTATAAGAATAACCAAATCTGGACTTGTGCCCTGAAGAGCGATGGTATTGATACTCAAAATTGTTTCTTGCGAGAGCTCATCATCAGCCTGATAAACCATTGATGACAAATACGTTCTATCCGAAAGAATTACTTTCCCTTCCTTGATAGCGGGAACAATCACTGACTTTATGTGCTCTGCTCTATCTGCTGCAAATAAAAAAGCTTCAGTGAGTGATGACATCTGAGCGCTTGAGTGTTGCAGAAGATTTCTAATTGACTGCCCAATGGCTGAACCCCCAGGTTCTCTTGTTTTGAGCGCAGGATAGTTATTCGCAATAAGTTGCTTGAGTACCAAATCAATCAGTGTCGTTTTGCCCGATCCATCAATTCCTTCAAATCCAACAAAAAGTCCAGGGGTAATTTGGGTGGTTTTATGAGGGTTTAGCATGGTTTTTAAGCTTTTTTAATGACTTTTTTTTATAGAAATAGGTTATAGCAGAAAAAAAAAGATGTCCTCTTTGAGTAGGGAAGTATTGTTTTTTGTTTTTTAACCATAGTACAACAGTCCAGCTCAGTAAATTAATTTTCTGGGTCTTGACTGAAAATTTGTATGAACGTCTTTAACATGTGACTGGACTAGACATGAAAAACATTCAATATTTTTTAATTACGCTTTTGGCGTTTATTGGTGGGATTGCGCGATCGCAAACAGTGAGCAGTGTTGCTTACACAGATGGAACCACTATTAATGCTTCCACGGTTATGGCTTCTGATAGCGATGCTGCAAATGCAATTACCCTTTCTGGTAACCTGATTATTAATGGAAACGTTGTTTTTGGTGCGATGCCAGCGTGTACGGTCAAATTGAATATTGATGCTACAACGCGCATTAGGCCTTCTGCGCCAAATAATACCAATATTGCAAGTGGTGCTGGTTATGGACATCTTATTTTGTACGCGGGAGCTGGTGGAAAAGTAACGATTAATGTAAATAATGATTTAACGTTTACGGGAACAAATCCTGATGGTGTAGGTTTATCTCGATTAACATCACTTGCGGGTGATTTGAACTTAACCTTTTCTGGCGCGGGACAAATTGAGTTTGTTGTAGCTGACGGCAAAACGATTGCACTTACGAGCTTATATGAATCATCCCCTGGAACATATGCCGCAACTTCAGATGGAGTCGGATCTGGGGTTCGTGGCGTGATTCTGATGGATCATGATGATACAAATGTTTGGCAAAAAGGGGTTAACAAGGTCGTTGTAAGTAGAAAAATTTCTTCATGGAGTTCGCTGAGCTCTGAAATGCAAAATGATATTACGTTTTCGATTGGTCATAATTCATTTTTAACATTTGCGTCAAATAACAGAACAGGTTTGGATCCGTTATCAGCTGAAGGTTTAAGTGCTAATGAAACAGTAAGTATGTTGAGTGCCGCACTTGCGTTTGATGTTTCTTGCGCTGGACCAGGTAGAACAATCTTAAAAATTGATGGCATGGCAACTGCAAATACTTACCGAGATGGTGCGCTTACCATCGGTGGCTGTTTGATTGATGACGGTGCTGGCGGTGTTGGATCTTTGACCAATGCGACACATATTAGATCAAATTTAAGGCTTACAAAACCTGCTGGTGGCTATGCATTTTTGAGAGTTACTGATGAAAAAGCATATGCGTATTCAGCATATGCAACAGCGCTTGAAGACAGTTTGACGAGTTATCTTGATGGGGGGAGTTCAATTCCACTTGATGCTAGTGGAAATCCTACGACTCGTGGATTGTGGATTATTAATACGTGTAATTCGTACCCTTCGATGGCTGCAAATTCCTATTCTGATCTGTCTTGGTATTCTCAGGAGATTTATAATGCAGGCAATGGAAAGGGTCGATCGGCCGTTCGGCCTGGATTGGTTTTAGCGGTGAATGGGCATTTTTCAGCATATCACAATACATTCGTTCACCACATTGCATGTAAAAATACCAGGGCGATAGATACAACCGAAATGGGAATGACTGCCCTTGCTGATCTAATTGATGAGGCTGAGAATGTTGATCACCGATCTGTTGGTGCAACTACCAAAAAACACAATTCCTCAGCATTAATTGTTGATGGGTATTCAACGTATTCGGGAAGTGCCTTTCAGGCGCACAAATATGATACCCGTGCAAAAATTACACTCTGGGGTTCAGCTCAATTGATTGTGTCTTCTGGTGTTAATTCTAGTGGAACAGTTGCCAGCGGATACACGATAGGAACTGGTACTTATAATGGAAACTATGTACCGCTTGGTTCTGGTGAAACAGCTGGTGAAGGTGAACATGTTTTGGACATTCAGGGGCTTGCAAGCATTAGATCTTACATGGACAGTGCCATCACTGACACAACGGTGCCGTTTTCTCGTCATGAAGGCTCTATGATGGGGCAGTATGCATATGAATATGATAGCGACGGGGTTTCCGTGCTTACTCCCCAAGCTGGCGGGCTTGGCGCTCTTTCTATTGGTTCAATAAAGCTAGATCATACAGGAACATTTTTAGCGGCAGATGGTACTCAAGTTGATAGTTGGCCGCTGGTAAAAGATATAGACTACAAGCGTTACAACAAGGGCTGCATTAACATTAATAATGATGTCATTTTGCGGTACACGAGATTGAATCATTTTGATGTTAGTCGTAATGTTGTCAGAGATTATGCGGTCGCATCACCTGCAATTGTTGGTGGTGAATATGCAGTGTATGCAAGTAGAGTTCTTGGAGATGATGTTCAGATTCCAACTATTTGGATGGAAAATGGACAAATTAGATGTCACGAGGGCTTGTGTATTTCTGGTGTCAGACTTGCGGTAAAAGAACAAATAAATACAACATCACCATATGTTCAAGCAAATTCATCATATATTTATTTATACAATCATGGAGATGCGCTTGATGCTAATCTTCGTGGATATGGCCGCGTTTTCCAGCTTGGAAGTTCTGCAAACAAACTTGCTGATGGAAATACTCACTCGCTTCTTCAGAGTGCTTACGCAAATACCTTTAGGCAAACCGTTGGTGATCTTGACGTTCAACTAGTTTTAGATACAGCTGTAGATGAGGGCGTGTATAATTCTTTAGAAAAATCATTTCAATTAATTCATCTTGCTAATGACTCTAATATGTCGCTTGGCTGGACTTCAACGCAGGGTATTATTTCTCGCCCAGCAGGTCCTACAACGACAGTTGTGTACCCTTGGCATCAAACTCAAGTGCCTGTTGTTGGTACTGGCTGGACATTGTTTTCGTTAGATGCGGCAAGCACTTCTCGTTCGGCACTAAAAATTAATGGTTCTCTGATTTATGTTTCAGCAGGATCTTCTGGCGATGCAACTCCTCCTGCGGTTGTTTCAACAGCCACCATGGGTGGTGTGGTGTACGTCAATCATGGTGGACAAATTATTGCCGGAACTCCTGACAACAGTAGTGGGCTTACTCCACCATTTACGCCCTCGGCAGCGTTTGATGTGCCGATTGCACTTCGCGTTGCTCAGTCAACGTTGACTACATACAATCCAATGGGAACATTAACGGTGCCATTCGATCAAATTAAATTTCTTAGAAATGTACAACCTTACAATATCGACACTGATTTTGCTCTTGGTTCGGAAAGTCACGATCCGACGCATATAGATTTGTCTTTTCAGCAAAGATCTTCTGGCCTTTCGACAAATTTGACAATTCCATGGGAAACGATTAAGAAAAATGTGAGCTTGCCATTTAAAAGTATGTCATTTCTACCAGAGCTTCAAAAAGCTTTCTCTGGAATAGCTACCAGAAGTGTTGGCATTCAGACATCGGCAGTTTCTATGCCAACAAGTGGGCTGTTGAAATTTGGTGCAGGAGTTGCCATTGAGCAACTAGCAATTTCAGGTTCTACTCAAGCAAATCCTATAGCCTTATATCTTTCTGGTAATGGTTCAGATTATGCCTCGATTAGAGAAATTGTTTCAGTGCCAGCATCATCAGGATTTGTCCCGGGTGAGGGAGCATATGCAACTATTTTTATGGATAAGGATGCGTTTCTTGGCATTGGCAATCGTGGATTTAATGAAAAATCAGTAAATTCCTGGAGTTTGCTTGGCAAAAATCGTGTCACGTTAGTTCCCAATGGTGATTGTTTTGTAGAACTCAATGAAGACATAATTCTTTCTGATGCTCAGCCTATTATTCCAACCACCAATTTTGGAGCGCTTGGTGGACAACGAATTACATTTTATTCTCAAGACACACGAGAAATTCGAATTCCACGCGGTGGAGAATTTGATTTGAGTGCATTTGGTTCACTTTCTAATGGTACCAACCAGCAGATTACTTTTGATGGAAGTATTAGATTGATTTTTGAAGCAGGTTCCACATTAAGATTCCCTGCCGTTGGTCATAGTAATAATGCTAAAGGACCAGTTCTGTATATGAATGGGCGATCGCAATTAGTTTTTGAAGGATTGCCGGATCGCGACAATACACGATTGCTTGCTCGTAATTTGTCTTCAACAGACTTTTCAACAGTTGGAAGATCAAGAATTGTTGGTGTTGGAAAAATTTGGTTAAACAAAAATGCTTCAATGAAAATTATGGAATCAGCATGTGTTGGTATCGAGGGGGATTCTCGTGCGCTTGAAACTGATATTCTTGTTTCAATTGCAAAAGAAGGCTCTCTGTTAATTGGTGACCCAAACAGTGCGGGTGGTATCTTGCAGGTTGGAAACGTAACAGATTTGAGTGAAGGTGGTACTGTTTTTGCAAGTGTCTATTTGACTCTTAGGGTTAATGGTCCTCGTGCAGTTGTTCACATGGACAGAGAAGCATTTTTGGGATTTGGTGCTGGCGTTATTAGCAGAAATAGATTGGTTTCTGGTTCAATCTCAAATTCATTAAATGATATGAAGCTTAAATCATTGTTTAATGTTTCTGGTGTCGCGCTTCGCGCAGCACGTGGCAGCTTGAGTCATAATCAAATTTATAATGGTGCTGATTCTCAAGCTTCATTACTAGCTATTGGGCCTGTTGACACATATACCCTTGATTTGGGTGTTGCTGCAGAATCTATTTGGCGTGGTGGTGGTAACATGATTTATGTAACTGAAGATGCTACTGTTGATACACCGCTACAAGTTTCAGTTCTTTCAACGGCACAGGCATTAGCAGATGAATACAACCGTAACGTGAGTGGTGTTCCAACATCGGTTAATAGCACCGCAAGAAGTTCTAATAATGGTAAAGTTTCGATTATGGGTTCAGGGGTTATTGCTCGTCAGTTGTCACAAGATACATTGCCTTATACAGGTCCTTTGCGGGTTGTTGAGAAAATAACAACGACATATTTAAACAGTATTTTGGATTCTGATAACGGCAGAGCCCCAACTCTTCTTGGCGGTAAGCATTTTGAGGGACCACAACCAGATATTTTTAGATACCTTTCATTCACACCCTTTGCAAGCCAAGTTCCAACAAAATATTGCGTTCTTGGGTCAACACAATTTGAGTTTAAAATTGGACACGTGATTGGAACTGAAATCACGAGAACAACAACTATTCCAATGTTAAATGGTTCAAGTCCTGAAGGGGCTGCTCGTGTCGGGGCCTTATTGGTAGCTGCTCTTGATAATGATGAAAAACCTGCTCTGTATACGTTGCCAGATGTTCCAAATAACCCACCGTCATTATTTTCTGTTTCATAATTGGATGAGTCAAGATGAGTAATTTGGGATTAAGGAGACTTGAGATTATGAAAATAAAGCCAACGAGCTACATTGTGTATATTTTTTTATTGAGTATCGCCCTGAATTTCTGGGTATCTGCATCGGATTTAAGACCACCATTAATTGGGCTTGAAGGTCCATTGCGGTTTATTCCTGAGGTTGAGGTGCGTGATGATAGCTCTATAAAATTTTGGACAACCGTTAATAATCGGCAAGCATCTAAAGCGTTCATGGATCATGGAGCCACAGTTGTTGACTACACGAATCTTATTTTTAATAAAGACAATTTTAGGGTGACAGATATTTTTACTGATTCGTATGTACCTTCGCAGAGTGAATCATATTTGTCGCTATTGAGAACTGCACGATTGAATACTGAAGCATCGTATTCAGAAACAGCTGTTATTTTCGGTATGCAATGGATGTATCCAGTATACGAAGACCGTGGTCGATTTGGCTTGCGTGCACGTCTTCCTGTTAAATATGTAGAAATAAAACGAGAAAATCTGAGAGACATTCCTGGTGGCGCTCAACTCGAAGATGTGGTTGCAGTTCAGCCAGCATCTTCCGTTCCAGGTGGAACTGGTTCGTCTAGACAGCTTCCTTCGAGTGTTTCGACGGTTATGCGCTTTGATATGGCGGAATCGTTAGTTCAATCAAATGATCTTAATTTAATTTTTAATTTTGACGGTGCTCCTCGTATGGCAGGCACGGATCTTTCTGGAAATGATGCTGATCCTAAAAAAACAGCACAGATGAGACTTGCTGTTGTGTCTTCTCCTGTTGGAGACGTTCCTAATGTTCCTAATGTCCCAACAAACGTAGCAGTTGCTCTTAATGCAATAAGTCAAATTCCATCAACCTATGAAGTTTTGCCAGCTGATGGAAAAATTGCTGCAAATAAAGTGTATGTCTTTGATTCTGTTGCGGGAAAATATAAAGGCTTGCTTGATGATAATGCATCTGATGCAACAACGCGTCGTGAGAATCAGCTCACCAAAGAATCAATGTGGCTTATTCCATTTGGGTATGAAGATACAACTGTTGGATCTTCTGAAATAAAAATGGCAGGAACAGAATCTGGTGGGTCTATGAACATTTTGAAAAGTATGACATCAAGGGTCACCGAGAACGTTCCGAGTTGGCTTTTAGATCGAAAATATGAATTTGAGAGTAGTCCTCGCCAAGGTTGTGGTGATGTTCAGATAGAGGCGTTCTATCAACAAGATTTTGTGCCAAATGTTTCATCAGAATTTGTATTTGGTGTTGGCATTCCTGTTGACCGAGATAATCAATTTTTTATGAGTCCTTACAAGCCTCGACTTGGTAATGGTGGACACTGGGATGTTTTCTTTGGTGCTGGTCTTGGGTTTGTTTTTAATCCATTGTGTAATTTTAGATTGCATGGTCGCTATTCAATTATTCTTCCTGAAGTTGAAGAAGTTTGTGCAACATTTAAAAATACCTTAGTTAAGGGAATTGGCCCGCGAGCGCTTGCAACGGTTGATTGGAAGTATGCAACGATAAATCTTGATTGCACGCTATTTCACCCAGATTCAAAAACATGTTCAGCTGTTTTGGGATATCAACTTTTTTGGAAGGGGCGTGATAATGTTTCTTACAAAGATGCTGAGGCAGAAACGTGGCTTGGAAAAAAGTATAATGTGTCAACGCGCCAGTTTGAGCCAAATTTAAAAGAGCTCGATGCATTAGCGCTTTCTATTAATACTGATTCGATTGCACACAGGTTTCGTATGGAGGTTTCTTTGCGTATTGGTTCATACTGCGAAATGTTGTTTGGGGGAGCGTACACTATTTTTGGAAAACATGTGGCATGCGATCTTGATACACATTTCGGTGTGCACCTTACCTTCTGATAAAGGATAGGGCTTATGCAAATTACCAAATATTTTTTTGTGGTAACTAAATCTATATTGGTAGCAATTTTAGGTGCGAGCGCATTAATTGGAACAACCTTGCAACCGCCAATGTTCTTTGAAAAAGGTCCGTTGCGCTGCTTGTTTGACTTTGATGAGCCGTTGAGTACCAGAAATCTAAAATTATGGGCAGCAGGAACATCCCGTCAATCTTCGCAAGCATATATTGATGTATTTGGTACCCAGACTGATGAACTATCAAGACTTGTTTTTAATGCTTCAAATTTCAAAATAACAGAGGCCTTTCCTGACTGTCTGATTCCTCAAAATTCAGAGTATTATAATCCACTTTTGAGAACAGTTCATATCGACAGTAAAATAGATCATAAAGAGCGAGCTATTTTATTTGGCGGGCGTTATGCGCTTTCTGTGAATAATGATGCAGGGCGAATTGGCATTCGGTGGATGGTTCCGATTAAATCGTTGACTGTTCGAAGGCTTGATATTGATAGTTTTCCGCGTGGAGCAGACTTGGAAAACGTTTTAGCCTATGCGTCGCAAGTTATTCCACGCTCGGGTGAAGCGCCAATTAATGTTGCTACATTTCCTATGATGCGAATGGACTTTGCTGAAGCGTTGGTTCAGTCAAGAAGTAAAAATCCAGCATTGAATTTAGCAGATACTAAAAATCCGCCAAAAGTTGGCGCAAGTATTATTAGTGATGCTAATTTGACTGGTGGTGATGATGCATTTCGTAATTCTGTTCAGCGATGTCTGGGTGTTGTTCGTGTAAGGCAGGGACAATTGCCGTCTCAACCTGGTGTGAAAAATACAGCAATTATAACAAGAGTTCCTGTGGTAACTGCACCAAGCACAACACCAACAGCGGCTCAACTTGCGTATGCGGATGGCACAGATGATGTACTTCCAGATGATGGGAATGCGGAATATGATTTGATTTATCGCTTAGAAACAACAGGAAACCCTGGAAGATATTCAAAGCTTGCTGATGAGACAACAACAGATATTCAAGAGCGCAGAGGTCGCCAACGGTTGAAAGAAGAATTGTGGTTGATTCCTCGTGTTTATTCATCGGGAAGCGCTTTGGTGAGCAGTTTTAGCGAGGGCGGAGCGCTTAACATTCTGACAAGACTCAGTGAACAGGTTACTGAAAATGCATATGCATTTCTTGATGATAAAGGTTATTCACTGGACACTTTTACTGTTGCAGGTCTGGGAGACAGTCAGGTAGATCTTTTTTATGAACATCTGTTAAGTGATAAGTGCTATGGAGAGATGGCCCTTAGTTTGGTAATTCCAACGGCTCAAGATTCTAAAGACTTTACGTCTCCTTATCATGCCCCTTTGGGAAATGGGAAACATTTTGAGGTCAAACTTGGTGGTTCATTATGGGCTCAGCCATTATCTCGATTAAATGTGAGAGCAGAATGTCAGTATGCATGCGTAATACCAACAGAAGAAACAATGCGTGCATCATTTAAGGGCTCTTTGATAAAAAATATGGGACCGATTGTAAATGGGTTTATTGGGTGGAATTATTACGTTGCACGTATTGATGCAACTATGTTTCATTTCAAAACTAAAGCGCTTTCAACAATGCTTGGATATGAGATTTATTACAAAGAAAAAGATTCATTGATATTCCCTGAGAATGCGATGGAAACATGGCAAGGTAAAAAAATATTGCCAGATGGTTTGACTGTTCGTAACCCGCGACAATTGGATGAATCGGTTACCACTAAAAATACTCATTCAATTGCTCATCGAATTAAGTTTGAAACATCTATGCGTGTTACCAATCAATGTGAATTCTCACTGGGATTTGGCTATTCATTTGTTGGGTTAAATTCACCAAAGACAATTGACTTTGGATTTGTCTGCAATGTCATATTTTAGTTGTCCGTAAACTTTGTTACTCTTTGTATGAAATGTAGTTCTTTAAAAAAGAGCGTCTATGAAAAAACAGCTTATTGGTGCGCATGTGTCTATTGCAGGTGGCATAGAAAAATCATTTGAGCGTGCTCTTGAAATAGGCGCAAATTGCTTTCAAATTTTTACACGAACAAATAGAAGCTGGAAAGCCTCACTATATTCACCGGAAGAAATAGAATTGTTTGCGTCGAAATCTGCGCAATCAGGTATAACAACAGTTATTGGCCATGCCTCTTATTTGATTAATCTTGCATCAACAACATCAGAAACGCGCATTAAATCAGAAGAGTTTTTAATTTCAGAACTTATTCGGTCATCAAGCATTGGCATTAAATCGCTTGTGCTGCATCCGGGATCGCACGGCGGCGATGGAGAAGATATTGGCATTGATCGGCTTTCTGCAGCGCTTTCAAGAGTTATTGCTCAGACGCCAGAAGATTGCACAATTTCTCTTGAAACAATGGCAGGGCAAGGCAGCAGCCTTGGGTCCACGCTTGAGAGTCTTAAAAAAATAGTTCAAGCGGTGCCTGATTCGCGCCGAGTTAAATTTTGTATCGACACCTGCCACATATTTGCTGCGGGATACGATCTCTCGTCTTCCGCAAAATTTGACGCCTTTATTGATGAGTTTGATTCTAAGCTTGGGCTTTCTAATTTAGCGGTCATTCATTGTAATGATTCAAAGAGTAGTTTTCAGAGTAATGTTGATCGGCATGCAAATATTGGCGAGGGAAATATAGCAAAGGACGTGTTTGTTGTTCTGATGAATCATTCGCGGCTGGCTCATATTCCAAAAATTTTAGAAACTCCGGAAAAAGATGGTATTGCACAGTATAAATCAGAAATTGAATGGCTTAATTCTGTTGTTTCCTATAAATAATCATCGTCCACGGAATAAGGCCCAGTAATGCTATAACCCATAATTGTCCGAACGAAAGATAATTAAGCTTGTATGCAATCGTAATTATATTGAGCGCAATTCCGGCGCTTGCAGTAAGCCCGAGTATTTTGAGCCATGACCAGTTTTTTTGTTTGAGATAATGCATGAAGTGATGTGGGCTGCCAAGATAAAATGGAATGGAATATTTTGTTCTGATGATGATTAAAAAAATTATCTCAATAAGCATCACACCGGCGACGAGTGGAATTGCAAAAAGATCTTGAGGGAGCTCGCTTTTCCATGCGTGAGTTAGGATCAAAAAGCCAAGTATGCCACCAAGGGTAAGAGATCCTGCATCTCCAAGATAAATTTGAGCGGGTTTTTTGTTGTACCACATAAACCCAAGCAACGCGCCAAGTGCGATAATTTCGAGTTGTAGTAGATTGTTGTGCTGCGCGATAATACTGAGTCCCGTTAAACCTAAAAGGCTTATCGAAACGATGGTTGAGGAGAGCAGATCCATGATATCAACAAGGTTGACCGCATTCACGATCGTGAATAGAAAAAGAAGGCTCAGAAGTAGAGTCGGAATTGGAGGAGTTATGCCAGTGGCGGCGGTGACGCTAATGAGCAGCGTTACACATCCTGCACCTTGTAAAATAAATTTTGTTCTTGGATCAAGTTGATAGATGTCATCGATTAATCCGGTTATACATAAAAAACCCGTTCCGGTTAGAAATAAACCAATCCATGGCTGAATTTTTAAAAATAATAGTGTTGAAATACATAATGAAATGTACATTCCAATCCCGCCAAGGTATGGCGTTGGAAGAGAGTGTGTTTTGAGTGGGGTTGTTGGCGAGTCTATAATATTAAGATTGTTTGCAAGTTTAATCATGAGGGGTGTTGTGAATAGTGCTATACACAGCGTAACAATAAAAGGTACAAAAAAGTTCATAATTTAACGCATTCGTGAGAGTTATTTTTAGGGATCAAACTGTAGCAGAGAAAATATATTAGAGAAAGTTTATTGTGCGCAAAAGAAAGAGCCCCTGATTTCTCAAGGGCCCCATGGTGTAAGGTCTAATTTATTTTTTATACAGCAAGTTTTGCGATTCTCTGTAATCCAGTTTGTGTGAGCGAACTGATGCCATCAACGATGAGTACAGAAAGTGTATCTCTGACAAGAGAGCTTTCATTCAGCGTTTTCTTTAACGCGAGCATGAGTTTCTCTCCACCGGAGTCTGAGATTTCTTTTATCAATAGCTTGCCTCCATTTTGACTTCTATCTTCTCGGCTTTGTTCGATAACATTCTTGATGGTCGACCGCAATGCTATTGCGGCAATTGAAAAGCCAAGGAGTGCAGCACGTTTTCTTGACGAAGACAAAATACCTTGAGCTACCATTCCTACTTTTTGCATGTAGGTTTTTCTAGATGTTGTTGGAACCTCGCTTACGCTTACTGCCAATGAAGGCGGTTTTAGTCCCAGTCCACTGAGCATAGGAATTAAACGTTCTGATGTTGATGGTACGGTTTCTTGTGTCGTAACTACTTTTTCTTGATATGTTGGTTGGTTGACAGAGTCGTGTAGTGCATTTGTTTGTTGCGACGATCGTTCTTCTTTGTTGTGCCTTGATGCAAAGTTTGAATCAGGGAGAAAGCTTGCAACGTCTGGGTAATATCTTAAAAGTAATTGTTCTGGTGTCTTTGCGCCTACAGTTGTTATGGTTGCCGTTAATAATGCGATGATTAAGGTATTTCTTTTAAATGTATTCATAAAACCTCCTTACTATGGTTTATGGGTACGGTTAAAATTCATGATGCAATTGATTACTCATCCAACATAACAGTTCCTTGAGTGCTTAAAAACAGGTAGGGGTTACAGGCTGAAACAAACGATGCTTTTTTAGAAATAGATGGGTATCTTCAGGAAAATCATTTAAAATTTACAAAAATAGGCGAATTTTGGTTAAAAAAGATGAAAGAAGTTTGAAATGAGTGATTTTTTACTGAAAGAAATTGAAAAAAGGCGAACGGTACGTAATTTTTCTGAAGAAAAAGTTGTTTTGGAAAAAGATCTAGAATTGATGATTATTGCAGCAGGAAGGGCGCCTTCATCGTACAATGCTCAGCCGTGGCGTTTTGTGTATGCACATAAATCTTCAGATCTTGGAAAACAATTATTTTCTTTTCTTTTGCCTGCTAATCAGGCTTGGGCATCTGGGGCACAATGGTTTGTGTTATTGGGTGTTCATGAGACTATTGAACATAAAAACAATGTTGTTTTTAATAAAATGGCAGAATTTGATGCGGGCGCGGCTTCCCAGAATTTTTCACTACAAGCCGTTCATTCTGGATTTGCAACGGCTGTTGTTGGGGGGTTTGATCACGCAGGAGCGCAACAGCTTGCGGGTGATTACATGAGGCCGTTGTGTATGATAGTTGTTGGTTTTTCTGCTGATTCAACTGTTGCAACATCTTCGCGTAAAAGTATTCAAGAAATTTCAAAGAAAGCATGAAAAAGCTTTATTTGGTTGAATTGGTTCGGGCGTTGTTGGGTTGACGCATGGTTGGGTGGTCGTTAGAATTGATAGAATGTTATTTGCTATCGTAGAGGGAGAACGCTGAATGCTCGATGAAAAAATTATACCAATCAAAGCGATTATTTTTGATATGGATGGCACAATCGTAGATACTTCTAAAATCTGGGATATTGCTACCAAGAAGCCATTGTTTGATCGTGGAGTTATAGAATTCACACAAGAAGAAAAAGACTTCTTAGATTCATTTTCTGGCATCGGTATAAATGAATGGGCGAGCCAGGTTAAGGCAGTCTTTAAGCTTGATGATCATCACGAAATCATTGCCGCAGAAGCTATGCATCATGCAGCACAGGGTTTTGATGCGATAGTTCCTTTTATTGAAGGATTTGAACGCTTTCATGATTTTGTGAAAACTCAGGGTTTGGAATTTGCTATTGCAACAAATACTGGACGAGAAGCGTTTGATAAAATTATAGAAAAAATGAAATTCGATGATTTTTTTGGCAAACATTTGTATTGCAAAGATGATGTTGGTGGACTTGCTAAACCAAATCCAGCACTTTTTTTGTATGCCGCTAATAAACTTGGCGTGGCTCCTGAAGAGTGTCTTGTTATTGAAGATTCTGTTTTTGGATTTGAAGCTGCTATCGCTGCTGGCATGAGATGTGTTGGCGTTAGAAACGCAGGAAACAAAATACACATTGAGCGCGTAGACTTTGCAATAAATGACTATCACGATGCTGTAGAGCTTTTGGTTGGTTTGCTATCTCGGCAGGCTGTTGATCAGGGTACAATATCAGTTGTTATCGACACACAACCAGCGCCGTAATTTTTTTTGGTTTATATTTATAGAGTAATCGGGCAGCCTCTACAAGGGTTGCTCCGGTTGTCATCACATCATCAACTAAAATAATTTCTTTTCCATAGAGCAGGTCGCTCATGGATTCTTTTATATTAAAAACATTTTTAACGTTGAGTTCTCTGGCGTTTTTATCAAGACTCGATTGTGGTTTTGTTTTGGTTGTTCGCTCTATGCTGTTAAGCATCATTTGATTTGAAATATCTGCGTATTCTTTTGCAAGTATTTCTGATTGATTGTAGCCTCGCCATAGTTTTCGGCTCCAGTGAAGTGGAATCGGAATAAAATAGTCTGCCGTTACAAGATTTGGCGAAATATTTCTGAGTGTAAGTCGCGCAAGTTTTTTGAAGGTTTTTTGTTGTCCATTGTTTTTCCTGAGGATAAGTTTTTTTATTGTTCCTGAGTATTTAGAAAAAGCGTGTACAGCCAGAGACTTGTTATCAGATATTTTAAGGCTTGTGCTACTTATTTTTTCTATTGAGGTTGCGCAGTCATCACAAAATAATTGATCGTCTGTAATGTGCAGCGAACAACTTTCACAAAAACTTGGAAAAATAAGAGACTGAACATTGCTTAAGATAAATTTAATTTTTTCTATCATGCGAGAAGAAGCCTTAGGGTGTGCATGCAGATATTTGTTATAACGCCAGAGGCGATATCAAGCGAAAAAATACCAGCTAATCCCGTGATCGCCTCAAGATCAATATTCCAGCGAGAGACAACAATCTGTGCGGTAACGTTTCTGATCATATGAAATACTATGAGCGCGAGAATGATAAATTTGATTTGCATTGGAATATAATAATATCCAATAAGGAGCCCCAGCAGCCTGTTAACAACAATGGTATTTTGTTTTTCTGTTGGCAGTGATTGTAAAACAATGTGAATGCAGCTGATAAAAAGAAGTGTAAACAAAATTAAACTGTTATAGAAAAGATCGATTGAGAAAATATAGAGCATTCGTCCAAGGATGATGAGTGGAAAGGCGAGCATTGAGGCCATTATGCCTCCAAGAGGATAACTTCCAGCAATATTGAGGGTTACAATTCTGTATAAAATGTTTTTAGTTTGTTCAATAAATGGAATCATAGGATGTCTTTCTAAATAATATATAGAGACCTATTGCGATATAGACGTCTGCTAAATTGAAAACAGATAATCGATAGTTTCCAATAAAAATTTGTATAAAATCAATGACTGATCCGTAAAAAACTCTATCAAGAAGGTTTGAGGTTCCGCCAATTAAGATAAATATTTCGCCGATTATTGAGACATTCTTACACCAATTGAGTACAGCTTTTCGTGCAACAAATAATAATGCCAAGAGCATAATAATTGAAAAAAAATATTGACCATAGACACTTGTGGTTGAACCTAAGCCCCACGCAAGACCAATATTTTTTTCAAGAGAAAAAAAGAGCCATGGACGCAGCTGGATAGTGTTGTTTTGCCATAAAAATATTGCACATATCTTGAGTGCCCTATCTAAAATGGCGCTGATAAAAAAAAGAATATAATTACCTGTTGTGATAGAAGATAAGATTCCCTTATTCATCATTATTCTCTGATCGCAAGAGCGTTCTGTTCAGCAAAAGAAACTATTTTTTTTGAAATGATATCTAGGTCTTCTTTAGTCGTTGTTCTCGAGTTGTTGCTGATTTTTAATCTGAAGGTTAACGATCTTTTGCCGCCCCATTCTTTTTTTGTGAATGAATCAATGAGTTGAACTTCAGTAATATCTTCATGGATTTGTTGTAAACTTTTTTCGACAAATTCATACGTAGTTTCTTTGGGAACAAGCATTGAAATATCAAGTGAACTTGCTTGATATCGAGAGAGCTGTTTGAATTTCACAATAGATTTTTTGTTGTATTTGAGCGCGCGATAGTCAAAATCGAATACAATAGCAGTACTTTCTGGGAGTGTTCCGGTGAGCTTGTTTAAAAATTCTTTTTTTAGAAAACCAGCTGTTCCGATTTCTACTCCTTCGTGCCAAATAGTGGCGCATGATTCTGCGTCAAGCCATTCAGCAGGAGCTGATTTGCTTGCGCGCCATTGTGAGTCTGAGAGTCCGGCTTCGGCTAGAACTTTATTGAGTAAGCTTTTTTTATTATAAAAGTTTACGGTGGTTCTTCGTGAGAAGAAAATGCCACTCAGTCGCTGTTCTTCTTTATGAGGAGCATCTTTATAAGTTTTCCATGTGGCGTTTATTTCAAAAAATGAAAGCGTGTCAAATTCATTAATATTATCTTCAACGTTTTTGAGTAGGCCAGGAATAAGTGTATGAACGAGTAATGATTGTTGGCTTGAAACGGGATTTAAAATTTCAAGACACTCAGTTGTATTTAAATCTATTTTGTTGGTAAAAGCGGCATCAAAATACATGTAGTTCTTTTGCTCAAACATTTCACCAACGCCAGACAAAATTCTTTTTAAGTTTCGTTCGTGAGAAAGAATCGACATGTTTTCTGGGGCGCATGTTTTGGCAGGAAGCGTGAGCGCGATTTTATTAAATCCATACATTCGAGCGATTTCTTCAATAATATCTTCAGGGATCGCAACATCTTTTGATGCGCGCCAATGAGGAATCTTGATGGCGTATGATGTATCCTTTCCATTGACTGATCGAGCAACTTCAAATTGAAGTGATTCTAAAATCGAAATAACTTTTTTGTCTTCGATGGTGATACCAAGTCGGTTTTCTATGAAATCATGAGAAAGGGTAATTGTTTTTTGTTCATACGGAATGGTTTTAATATCAATGATTGGTTCTGAGATGATTGGGTTAAGCCCAATTTCTTCAGCAAGGTACAACAGCCGTCCCATTGCTTCAGGAAGCTGTTCGGTTGAAAGTGTTTTTTCGTAACGAGCTGCTGCATCTGTTCGCAAATTAACCTTGAATGCGGTTTTGCGAATAGTGGTTGCGTCCCAGGTCCCAATTTCTAGCGCAAGTGCGGTTGTTTTTGACGAAATTCCACTATCAAGACCACCTTTGATTCCAGCAAGGCTCAGAATTTTTGTTGGAGATGCAACAACCATGTCAGTCACACCAAGCGTACGTGTTGTTCCATCAAGCAGTACAATCTCTTCGCCTGGATTTGCATTGCGAACTATGAATGTTTTTTCGTCAATCGATGCGGCATCAAATGCGTGACTTGGTTGAGACCAATCGAGCATTACAAAATTAGTGATATCAACAAGTGCATTAAACGCTCTCATGCCAATTCGCATAAGTTGAAACGCCATCTTAAAGTCTGATGGGTTGTTATTAATGTGTGATACGTGTGCAAGCATGAAACGCTTGCAACCTTGTGCTTGTACATTAACGGTAAAGCTTGCAGCATCTGTTGGTTTTAATGTTGTAAGGTCTTTGGTCAAAGATTCAGTTTTTCTGAGTGGCAGATTCATGAAGGCAGCGATTTCTCGTGCAAAGCCTCGATGTCCCCACATATCAGGTCTGTGGGTGATTGTTTTGTTATCAACTTCAATATGAGTGTCTGTTCTGCCAACAAGATCACGCCAGGAGCCATTGTGGTAACGCGTATCAAGATTCATGAGCGGTGTTGGAGTTGCTCGTTCTTGTCCAAAGTCAATATGTGTTGTCCATTCAAAAGCTGTGTCAGTTTTTTTTATTAAGTGAACATATGAAGGATTTCTTAGCGAATTGTTTTGTATGTCGTCCCTAAAGGGAAGCAAGACTTTTTTGGAAAGTTCTGGGATGTGCAATTCTATCCCTGATGGTTTTATTTCAGAAACAGTACCTACAAACATATTTTCAAGATCATAGGAGAGGTTATGAATGCCATCTATTTCAGCTGAGGCCTCATTGAACCGAATAAAAAGTTCATTAAGGTTTTGGCTTGGAAGAGACGCATCGATATGATCAAAGATCCACGCTAGAGAAAGCTTCATATAAGTTCACTTTAAATAAAAAATGTGTGACGAGATTACTTTTTTGGTTGGTATGCAAGCATTGAGAGCAGTACGCAACCAGCAAGTGGCATAACGCTTTGAAATCGTGCAGACCATGTTGCACCCAAAGAAATAAATGAGTAGCCAATGAGTCCACTCGTCGAACTGAGCCCAAGTGTTGCAATTACTTTATCCATAAGGCTGCCATTTTTTCGCAGAATAACGCAGAACGAAATAATTAATAATGCGAAAACAAGCAGTACTGCAAGATTGGTAAGGCTTGCAAGTGCTAGAACGTTTGGAACCAATGTGCCAAATGCAAAAATCATAAGAAATTGAAAAATGCCAGCAAAGAGTGGGCGATCATTCTGATTGGTAACGGTTAAAAACTCACTACCTCTAATTAATTTATCTTTTGCAAGGCCATAGAGCGTTTCAACGTTGCCACCCGTCATACCATTTGCAGATGAGAGGTATGAAAGCTTGATAGCAATTCCGACAAGTCCTACGATCGCAGCTTTAATGGCGATTGAACCAATAGGCAAGAAGCCTGGAAATCCTGTGGCGCCAAGTGCTGCAAGATTTTGACTGCCCATCATGTACAGTAATCCGTAGTGAAAGAGAAGGTAGAGCGTTGTTGTTGCAAGAAAGGTTCCAACAACGGCACGAGGAGCATTAACTTCTTTGTTCTCTAGGTCTCTGTTGAGTGCGAGTGAATATTCAAATCCAAGAAAGCCAAAAATAGCTGTAGGAAGTGCGCCGGGAAGATTTTGTAATTGACTTAAGTCAATTACAAAATCATGTCCAGAGGTGAAAGGAAACGCCAAGATAGCAATAATCAATGGAGAGAATTTAAGAAATATTGCAGGAAATGTAATTTTTTCCATAACGGGGCGACTGATTAAATTGAGTGTTGCAATCAGGCCAACAACAAGCGCGAAGTAAACGTAGAGATTTTGAATGATGTAAACATCTGGAAATGCGGTGAGAAGGAGAACGCGTAACAAGCTTATTACTGCGGTTGCAGCAAAGGTATATCCGAAATAATACAACGATCCGCTGATAAAACCGATAACTCTGCCAAGGGTTTCTTGAGCGTAGACGTATATTCCGCCGTTATTTGCCATGACTTGAGTAAGGCGCATAATACTAAGAACAATGGGAAGGAAAACGAGAGCAATACCCCATGCAAAAATACCCATATCGCCAGCAGCAATGGTGATTATTTGGGGAGCTGCTAAGATAGCTGCGCCAACCATGATATTCATGCCCATTAAGATAGCTTTTACCAGAGAAATTTGATTTTTTTGTTCCATGATCAGATCCATTAATTATTAAGTATAAATAACGCGTACGAGGGGTAATTTAACATGGATATTTTTTTATAGCTAGGTCGCTGGCTCTGGGGCAGGGCGAGACTTATTTGCATTTAGGTATTGCTGTGATACAATTTCGCCATTATTAAGAAACAGCTGGGTTTGTTTTTGAGATAAAAGGGAGTTTTGTCATGGAATCGTCAAATAAGTCGTTATTGGTGGTCGTTTTTGCGCTGGTGGCTGTGGGTGCTTTCTTTGGCAGATCACACATCATGAAGTTTATTCATGGTAATCAGCGATCAACTGTTCATTCTTTTGATAATTCGTTAGTTCAAGGTGGCAAGGTTGTTGTAGAGGCATTTGGAAAGCCCTATGTGACTGAAGAGGCTTTTAATAAAAAACTTGCTCAAATGCTGCAGGCGTCTGAATACACAAAAAACATGGATTTAGAATCATTTCCAGCAGAAGCTAAAGTTAAGTTCTTGAAGGATTGGGTAAACTTCCTTTTGATCAAAGATGTTTGGGGAAAAGAACATAATATTGAACAAAATGCTGAATTCAAAAGACGTTACGAAGAAAGCGCAGAAGCACTTAAAGATTCATTAATTATTGATGCGTTTGTTCAAGATCTCAAAAAAGGCATCACTGTTTCTGATGATGAAGTTTCAGTTGAATACCATTCCAATAAAGATAATTACTTAAAGAGCCGCGGTGGGGCGCATTATGCAGTTGCTGAATTTTCAAATAATGCAAAAGCAAAAGAATTTGAGAGTCAACTTTCTGGCGTTGAAGCGGTTAAAGACTTTATGGCACTAGCAGAAAACTTAGACGGCAAGCCAGTCGACCTTGGTCTTGTTGATGCAAAAGGATCTTCTTTGGGAGTTAACATTAATCAGTATCCAATAGAAGTTAAACGACTTTTCTTTGCAAAACACGTAAGACCTGTTTCATTTGTTATCGCAGAAAACAGGCAGTTTGTTGTGTTTGCTGCTGAAAAAACAGCTCCTATCTATCATGAATTAGATGAAATTAGACCAAAAATTAAAATGTATCTTGAAGAGCTTCGTCAGAAAGATGGATTGGAAATCGCACTGCAAGAAATGAATGCTAAGTCTAATTTAGTGATTAAAGAAGATGTTCTTATGAAAAATACAAAAAAACAGCCTAGGGTTGTGAGCAAGCAAGAATTACATGAACTCTCTGAAGCAGAAGATGACGCTGCAGATCAAGAAAATGATAGTGTTGATGCTGGCACTCATAATTAATTGAACATATATTTTTGCATGGGGTTTCTTGATGAAAAAGCTTTCTTTATATTTGTTTGTTCTGCTTGTAGCCGTTGGTTTAAGGTCTCGGGATCTTGTTGATGAGATGGTGGCACAAGTTAATCACGTTGTTATTTGCAGATCAGATGTGTATGAAAACCAATTCTTATTTGGCGGCAAATCAAGAAACCTTAAGCAGTGCATTCAAGACGAAATTTCTTTTCAAAAGGCGAAAGAACTTAATTGTGTACCATCTATGGAAGACACGGAGAAGCGCTTTGTGGCTTTTAGAAATGGACATGGTTTTGGGTATAAATCAGTAGAAGATTTTGAAGTTTATTTGCGAAAAATGGGTGTTTCTTCGAAAAAAGCGCTCGATCAAATTAGGCGTAGCAGCGCTATTTCAATGATTGAAAATATTCTTATGCCTAAAAATGCATTGGTAACCAAGCAAGATGTTCAAGAATTTTGCTTGAAGAATCCTCAGGAAAAAGAGGCAGCGTATTTGATTTCTTTTGCAACGATCAGCAACGTTTTTTTGATGGATGACGGAACTATTTCTGATAAAGCGGTTCTTCATTGGGCTGAGTTTGATGGCTGGATTAATCGATCAGATTTAGCAAAAAGCATGCTTTTTGTCGTTGACATGAAGGTTGGTGAAATATCAAGACCGGTGGTCAAAGAAGAAAATGTTTTTGTGTACCGACTTGAGCAAAAAACAGAAAAAAGATTGCTGTCAGTTGATGAGCGGTATGCAGAAGTTGAAGCATTGCTTATTGAAAAAAAGAAAGCCGAAAAGTTTGAAGTAATTAAGAAACAACATGAACAAGAGGCTTGTGTGGTTGTTTTAACCCCATAAATACTTGTTTTTAGATCTCTGCCTTTACAAAAGAACCCTTTTCTTAGATACTTTTAAGAATCCTCTGTTTATAAAATTTAATAAAAGGTTAATTATGAAAAAGAATGGTCTTCATCCAGAAGTTTTTGAAATCGAAGCACATTGCATTTGTGGCAATAAGTTTATAACAACCTCAACCAAAAAAGATATTGGCATTGAAATTTGCTCAAAATGCCACCCTTTCTTTACGGGCACACAAAAGTTTGTCGATAGTGCTGGACGTATCGAACGTTTTGCAGCTCGCTATGCAAACGTCTCAAAAAAATAGTTTTTGAGTAATAGTTAATGCTTGATTGGGGTTCTGTTCGTTCAGAGTACAACCAAATTCTTGAAAAGCTTAATGATGGAGCTTCTATTTCTGGTAAAGATCGTATTGATTTGCAGAAGAGAAGCTCTTTACTTAAGGGGCTTCTTGATGTCAGTGACGAAATTGATCGCGTTTCTGTGCAGGAAGCTGAGTGTCTTGCGATTATTCAGCAGGGTGACGATTTAGCTGATTTATATCGTGAAGAACTTGTCACGCTCAAAAAACAGCGTCTTGACCTTGATAAAAAACTTGAAGACAAGCTCTGTCCTGCCGATGAACACGATAATAATTCGGTGTTTCTTGAAATCCGTGCAGGAACAGGAGGCTTGGAAGCAGGTCTTTTTGTGGCTGATTTGTTCAGAATGTATACCGCGTACGCAAATTCTCGCCATTGGGAAGTTTCGGTTGTTGATATTAGTTCTTCTGACATTGGTGGTTGCAAAGAATTGGTGGCTTACATCAAAGGCAAGGGCGTTTATCGTTTTCTGAAGTTTGAATCAGGTGTTCACCGCGTTCAACGGGTACCTGCAACTGAAGGCGCTGGTCGTATTCATACCTCAACCGTGACGGTAGCCGTTCTTCCTGAAATTGATGACGTTGAAGTTTCTATCAACGCAAGTGACCTGCGTATCGACTATTACCGCTCAAGTGGCGCTGGTGGTCAACACGTCAATACAACTGATTCGGCCGTTCGCATCACCCATATTCCAACAGGTGTTGTTGTAACGTGCCAAGATGAGCGATCACAGATCAAAAACAAAGCCAAGGCGATGAAAGTTCTTCAGGCAAGGATTTATGAAGCAGAGCAACGAAGACTCGATGCTGAGAGATCTAGTAGCCGCAAGCAACAAATCGGAACGGGCGAACGTGCAGAAAAAATTCGCACCTACAATTATCCTCAAAATCGCGTAACCGATCACAGAGTGGAAGTTACGCTTAAAAAGCTTGATTTAGTCATTAATGGCGATATGCAAGATCTGCTCGAACCATTGATTGAACATGAGCACGCTGAGCGCCGCAAAAATGCGAGTATTCTCTTTTAGTTTTCTAAAAAACTAATGGTTTGAACTATTTTTAATGAAATTTAAATCCCGAAGACTTATTCGGGATTTTTCGTTTTTTGAAAGTAATTTAATAAAAACCATTTCCGGACAAGCTCTAAGTCAAAATTACATCGGAATGGTTTTTTTGTTAAAGATGCCCTTTATGCCATTAATTGCTCCAAATTGTAATTATTTATCTAATCGCCTTGTGCGCAGATGTTTGTTTCTGAAATAATTGTAGTGTGATTGTTGCATCAGATAGGTGGTTGATAGATTGAAAAAGCTCCTGATAATAATTGTTTTTTGCATGTCTCCGGTTTTTTCGCTGTCTAAGGATGAGATTGAGGCGCAAGCCCGGCGGTATTTGCAAAGGTGTTCTGGAGGGGCAACTCTTTTTGATTCCAATATTAGTTTTAGAGAAAAGTTTTCAATGTTTTCAAAAATGATTGGTGAATTTCCAGAGCATAGTTCTTTGCAGCTTAAATTTATTGAATTATTTTTTTACAAATCACTTATTCTTGGGCTAGTTAATTCGGATGATTTTGATTACAAGGATACGTATGCAGCGACTCTTGAGTCTCTTTTCCGACTCAAAGATTCAGCTATCGCGCGAACATGGTCATTTCATGGAAACGTTGATGCGCTTGAAAAGAAAATAATGAAATTGCTTGCGTCGTTTGAGCCCACGAACTTAGATACATTTTTTCCTTACAGCAAAAAAGATGTGGGTGTTCAAAAAGACTATGAAAGCATGACTTATACCCTGGGTGTTGATGCATCAGGTGGCACAGGAGATGAGCTTTCAGAGCTTGTTGGACATTTTAGTAAGAGTAGTTCTGGAAGCGGTTCCTCGGGAATGTCTGTATCTACAATTCCAGAAAGAAGACGCTCTCGAAGGTGTTCCGCCTGTAATTGCAAGGATGAACTCGAGGGCCCAAAAGCGCGCCCTCGAGCAAGCACTGTGCTTGTTTCAGCCGCAAGGAGTTTGCTTGATGGAAAATAAGAATTAGAGTTTTGGCGTCCACTCTTCTGGATCAACAGGAAAGTCTTTTACCCAGTCTTCTTCGCGGACTTTTTCAATGATAGTTTTTGTGTAGTTTCTACTCCTGAAGGTAAGTACTATCGATGGGTCATTGTGCTGAATGCCGTCTAGCTTGTAACCATTTTTTAAGTAGACATTGATTGGCTGTTTATAAGACCATCCCTCTTCAAGCTCTTCAAGAGAGCATTCTTTGTTTTCTATGACAGGAATATTTACGTATTGAGCGTAGGCAGTATTGAGGCGAGCTATTTTATTTGAGTAGTGAGGGATTTTTGATACTGCAAACTTGAAACGATTGTTTAATTTGTATGTGCTGGTTCTGGCAACCCAATGTCCTCTAGGTTTTTTATGAAGCTTTCGTTGTTCAGGGCTATTCATAAAAGAATCATTTGTTGTCTTCTCTGAAGATAAACTATTTTTTGGAGATATGTCATTTAATTCTCTGTCGAATTGAGCAATTTCGCCTTCGCGAGAGTAATCTCTTCTTGCTTTAAAGTATCCAAAAAAAGAAATGGATTGTGACGGCATGCAGCTGAAAAATAACAGTGAGCTTAAGAATAAATGTAACATTTTGTTTTTCATGAGTTATCTCAAAATAAAAAAATACTGAATAAAAATATTTTGGGTATTTATGGACTTTCAAGTCCATAAATACGTTTTAAAGCTTTAATGCAAGCAAAAAACAGATAAACATTAATCCATGAAAAATTATTTGAAATATGCCAGGACGTGGGATTTGATATTTTTCAGAAGAACGTTCAAATTCTTTTTTGTAACGTTCGTATGAATCGGGATACTTTGTTTTTCCGTAATGAATCAATAAACCTGGCAGCCACCACGAACAAATGGCCTCAAAAAAAAGAAATCCATAAATATACCGAAGGTTCTTAAGTGCTGTGATTCTTAAGAGTGGATTTTTCAGACTCAACAGTAGGGTGAGTAGCGGAATTCCAAGGAGCAAAAGGCGCAAAATGCCGATTCTATCTTGTTTGTGTGCGCGTGCTTGTGCATTCTTTTTAAACAAAAAAAGACTTAATTTATTGAGTAATGGTGCCAAGAAAAGTGTTGTTGCAAAAATAATGAGAGAGTTTATAACGATCATGAAATTCCTTAAATTATTCAGGGAAAAGGGCTACTAAATCATACACGCTGCGAAGCCCTGTGACTGATTCAAATTTATTTTTTCCAACAACTGTTTTGTGTGAGGTAATAAGATTTTTGACGCCAAATTTATGAGCTTCAATAATTTGTTTCTCGCTTGAGGAAATTGGTTTGATGTGTCCCGTGAGACTCATTTCCCCAAGAGCCATAGTAAAGGCTGGGAGTGGCTTTTGTAGGTAGGATGAAAGGAGCGCGAGCGCGATACCAAGATCGCTCCCCGTTTCTTTGACAGTAAATCCACCAGTGACTTTAAAGAAGATATCTTGTGAGCTGAGCTTGATGCGTAAATATTTTTCCAAAATTGCAGCAACCAGTACCACTCGTTTGTGATCAATGCCACTGACAACTCGTTGTGGCATACCAAATTTTGATTCGATACAGAGTGCTTGCACTTCAACTAAAATTGGCCGTGTGCCTTCAAGGGAACAAATTAATGCGGCTCCGGGGCTTACAGAAGCATTTTGCAAAACGAGTTCATTGATGTCGGCAACCTGTGACATCCCATTTGCATTCATCTGGAAAAAACCGATTTCATTAATTGTGCCAAAGCGATTTTTAACGGCACGCAAAATACGGGTTTCGAATCGATCATCGCCTTGCAGGTAAAACACTGCATCAACCATGTGTTCAAGAACCTTGGGACCTGCCATGGTGCCATCCTTGGTGATGTGTCCGGTGATGATGATTGCGATATTATTTTCTTTTGCAACGCGCATAAGCTCGAAGGCTGCCGTGCGCAGCTGGCCGATAGTTCCTGGGAATGAATATTCATCACTTTCAACGACGCAACTTTGAATTGAATCGATGATCATGATGTCAGGTTTTTGTTCGCGCGCAATTGATAACATTGCTTCAAGGTGTGTTTGATCAGAGAAAAGCATTTTGCTGTGCGCGGCACCGACGCGTATCGCGCGATTTTTTACTTGTTGTAGTGATTCTTCTGAGGAAAAATAAAAAACGGTTTGTTCTTTTTCTGCAAGCGCATTGCCTAGTTGCAATAGTAATGTTGATTTTCCAACACCAGGATCGCCGGTTAAGATGATAAATGCGCCAGGAAGGATGCCGCCGCCAGAAACTCTATCCCACTCTTCGATGCCGCTAATAAATCGCGCAGATTGCTCGGTTGAAATATCTTCAAGCGCGTGCATGGTTGTATTGGAACTTTGTCGCTTGGTAGCAGTGCTTTTTGGAGTTTTGCTTTCTTTAAATTCAGAAAACGTATTCCACTCATTGCATGCCGTGCAGCATCCAATCCAGCGTGCTGATTCGTAGCCGCAGCTTGTGCAAAAATAAACTGTTTTTTGCTTTGCCATATTAAATCTGAGTTTGAAATACTTTTTTTGGTGCCATTTTGTGTGGATGATCTTTCATCACAAAACAATTTCTGCAACGCGCTTCATAAAATTCGGCAGCGCCAACAAGAATGATTGGATCGTAGAAAGATGCCGGTGCGCCATTGATAAGTCGTTGGCTAAAATGTGCTGTTTCTCCGCATGAGATGCAGATTGCAGCGAGTTTGCACACATCGTCAGCAAGCGCTAAAAGTGTTGCCATTGTTTGAAATGGTTCGCCTTTGAAATCAAGATCGAGTCCCGCCACAATAATGCGCTTTCCTTGTTGTACGAGTGAGAGCAAAGAGTGTGTAATTTCATCAGAAAAAAATTGAATTTCATCGATACCAATCACATCAGCGTCTTGTGCCATTCTGGTGATAAGTTCAACCATTTCAGGAGAATTTTCGAGTGGGTGGGCTTCTCTGATGTTGCCATTGTGACTGGTAATAATGGTTGTTCCGCTACGAGTGTCGATGTGGTTTTTTATCGTTAAAACACGTTTTTTAGCAATTTCTGCACGTCTTAGGCGTCTCAGGAGTTCTTCTGTTTTTCCACAAAACATTGATCCACAAATAACTTCTAATTTTCCTTGTTGGTGGTATTGCATGAGATTTCTCCTCGCGTTTAAATTTTTATAAAGAGCGTGAAAGCTCTGCAACTTCTCTGGTGATTATTGTTTGGCGTAGTTTATTACATTGTAGTTTTAGTTTATCAAGAGCAGAAGATGCATTTTTTGTAGCAGCATCCATGGATACAAATCGAGCACTTTGTTCAGCCATGAGTGCTTCAAGGAGTAATCCCGTGAGAAGGCTGATTCCGTACTGCTCAAGTATTTGAGTATGCATTATTTCTAAGTCTTGTTCTATGTTAAATATTTCTGAAAGGGAAGGTGCTGTTGGTGCTGTTTCAGACTTTTGATTAAAAGAAAAAATGTGCCTGACTGTTTGTTCGCGTGCGTCTGAATCGCTTAATTGGCTAAAGGGATACACAATAATCTCTGATGGTTTATATGAAAAAAAATTAACAAATCGATTACTAAAAAGACGTACTGTTTTATAGTTTTTTTCATAAATAAGCGCCATAATTTCTTGCGAAACTTGGTGTACATTGGTAGTTGTTAATGACTCAATATGTTTGACGCAGTTCAAATCAGGACAGCTGTTTTTCGTGATCAGACCTGTCTTTTGCCCAATTTTAATAATCTCAGGTTGCACAATGTTTTCTTTAAAGCGTGTATTTAAAAATTTTCTTAATGATTCGTGATATCCGCCGCACAAACCTTTTGTTGAAGATACAATGATGACGAGTTCTTCTAATGTCACAGGGTTTGGTGAAATTCTCAATTGTTCATATGTGTTTTTGCTTTGGATAAGCAGCTTAAAGTTTGATTTTAGCTCTGCCAAAAACGGACGAATCTCACGTGTCTTTTTTTCTGTTCGATTATACAGTGACATTGCAACCAGACGCATGGCATAGGTTATTTTTTGTGTTTTTGCGATGGAGGCAATACGATTCTTGAGTTGATTTATATTAAACATATTATTTCAAAAAGGGTCTGTTAATAGAGGGTTTTTGATGGTTTATCGTAAGTTAATTATTATTAAGATATCAATTTTTGCGTGAAAGAGGTTATGTCATGACACTCATTATTGATGGATATAATGTTATTCGTCTTTTTGAAAAAAAACCAGTAGGCCAACTGGTGCAAGAATCGGAGAGAAATTCATTTATTGCCCGGTTGCAGGGATATATGCTTAAAAGAAAAACTACTATAAAAAAAATGATAGTGGTTTTTGATGGTGGTCAATTGCCATATCCAGAAAAATTTTTAAGTAACAATGTTTCGATTATTTATTCGGGGCACAGGCAATCAGCAGATGATTGGATCTCTCATCATGTGGCGTCTTTGTATGGTTCTGGTATGTGTGTTGTTGCAACAGACGATAGGGCGCTTAGTAAGAAAATAGCATCATTTGTTGATTTGATTATTAAGGGGCGTGATTTTTTTGAGCTGGTGAGTAAGGCATTTAGAGTAAGTGCGGATTCTTTGACTGCCGATAAAAAAAGAGGGCAGTTTCTCGAATATGAGACTTCTTTTGATGATGAGTATCAAAATGTTGATAAAGCCTATCTTCGAGAGTTGATGGAGTTGACGACTAGGGATATTATATCTCAAAAGATTGACGATGAGATTTCAGCAGATCGCTCTCATGGTAAGTCTGAGACTGATTCAAAAAATACGCTGAAGATTAAGCGCATTCTTAAAAAACTATAGTTAATTTTAATTATGCAGGGCATGTATGCAAGAAGGTGATCGTCAGGAATATTCGGTAAGTGCGGTTTACGGCTTAGATGACGTAACGCGCACAGTAACAGAGCTGTTGTTGCCTCTTTGGCACGAGGGAGCTGTTTTTGCATTGACTGGAGAGATTGGTGCAGGGAAAACCACCTTGTCAAAGGCGTTTATGAGGTTGTGTGGCATAGCTGATAATATTGTGAGTCCTACCTATGCCTACTTTTATAAATATGTTTTGCCCTCTGAGCAGGCTGTTTATCATTTTGATTTGTATCGAGTGGGTTCCATAGAATCTTTTTTTGATCTTGGATTTTCTGAAATATTGTATGATTCTCATAATATTATGCTATTCGAGTGGCCAGCGGTTATTGAGCCATTACTTCGAGAGCCAAGTTTTTTGTCTCGAGTTGTATGGGTTGATGTTGCCTACGATGTGCAAGATATGTACAAGCGAGTTATAACCGTTAAGTATCCGATTCGTTATATAGTTGACAAAAAGTAGTTTTTTTTAAGAAAAATGACAAAGTTGTTTTAAAACAGCTTGCAATCCTTATAGGAATAATTATTCTATCCAATAGTGGCTTTTTGTACTGGTTGCGTGATGCGCGCTTCACAGTATATTGTTTTTTGATATAAATTATTTTTTCCTCAGGTGTTATTACAACTAGGTAAGGGGGGAGGTTCCCGAGCGGCCAAAGGGGACGGACTGTAAATCCGTTGGCTCAGCCTTCACAGGTTCGAATCCTGTTCTCCCCACCATACATGAGAGATGCGGGAGTAGCTCAATCGGCTAGAGCGACAGCCTTCCAAGCTGTAGGTTGCGAGTTCGACCCTCGTCTCCCGCACCAAAAATTGTAAGCTGGCATAGCTCAGTAGGTAGAGCAGCTGATTTGTAATCAGCAGGTCGCGGGTTCGAATCCTGCTGCCAGCTCCAGTGTTTTGGTGCCCGCGTAGCTCAGTTGGTAGAGCACCCCCATGGTAAGGGGGAGGTCATTGGTTCGAGTCCTATCGCGGGCTCCACAAAAGTAAGCACACCAAGGTTAAAGTTGGTTTTTTTGGTAAAGGATAAAATAATGGCAAAAAATAGAATTATTGTTCACTTAGAGTGTACAGAGACAGGAATGCGGAATTATACTATTCGTGTTCCTAAAAATAGAAAATTTGGTAAAATTGCTCTTAAGAAGTATTGTCCTAAGCTTCGTAGGCATACTCTTCATAAAGAAACTAAGTAGTTGTTGTTCTGAAGGCCAGTAGCTCCAACGGCAGAGCAGCGGACTCCAAATCCGCGTGTTGGGGGTTCGAATCCCTCCTGGCCTGCCAGTCTTAAATATATCCAGAGGGGTTATTATGCGTGAATTATTAATTTTCTTCAGTGAAGTTAAAAGTGAGTTGTCGCGTGTTGTGTGGCCAACGAAGGATGAATTCTTCGAGATGCTAGTGGCTGTTGCTGTTGTAGTCTTATTTTTCTCGATTGTTTTGGCTGGTATGGACTTTGGCTTTAGTTTCTTATTAAAGCGATTAATGTCTTAGGGCTACAGGTATTTAAGGGAGCGAAATGAGTAAGCGTTGGTATGTTCTTCAGGTTTATACAGGCTATGAAGATGTTGTGAAAGCAGATCTTTCTATGCGTGTTGTTGAAGAAGGCGCACAAGATCTTTTTGGGGAAATCGTTGTTCCATCTGGAGAGATTGTTGATCGATTTGTTGCAGATGAGCCTCGTCAAGAAAAAATCTTCCCTGGATATTTGTTGGTTCAGATGGAGATGAATGGTGTGGCGTTACGACTTGTAATGCAAACGCCGCGAGTTTCTCGCTTCTTGGGTGGTAAAGACCCAATGCCGTTAACTGATGCTGAAGTTGAACGTGTTTTCACTCAGATGAGTGGTAAGTTGTCTTTATCTACCGAAAAAGAGTCTTTTGCTGTTGGTTCAGAGGTTAATATTACCGCTGGGCCGTTTGTTGGGTTTGTTGGTGTCGTTGATGGTATTGACGAAGAGCATGAGCGTGTTACTGTAATGGTAAGCATTTTCGGTCGGATGACGCCGGTTGAGCTTAATTTTCGTCAGATAAAATATTAGCGTGGATTGAATGTCTAAAAAAATAAAAGCATATGTAAAGTTGCAATTGCCTGCGGGCGCTGCAACACCTGCGCCTCCTGTTGGTAGTAGTCTTGGGCCTCACGGTCTCAATACTATGGATTTTTGCAAAAGATTTAATGCAGAAACTGCAAGCCGTAAGGGCGAAACTGTTCCTGTTGTTGTGACTGTTTATGTAGATAAAACATTTAGTTTTATCACAAAAACTGCTCCAACCAGTGAGCTTTTGAAGAAATTTGCAAAAATATCAAAAGGAGCAAAAAAGACTGGTTCTGAAGTTGTCGGAACTATTTCTCTTTCCTCAATTGATGAAATTGTAAAAATTAAGATGAAAGATCTTAATTCATGGACTGTAGAATCTGGTCGCAAAATGATTGTGGGTAGTGCGCGAAGTCTTGGACTGAACGTAGTTGATTAGTTGTTGTTTTTTAATTAAAAGAGTGTGTTAGTGATGCGGAAGATTGATACAGAAAATCAAGGCGTTTCAAGTTATAACTTGAAAGAAGCTCTTGATCACGTCGTTAAGACCGCGCGAGCAAAGTTCGATGAATCAGTCGACGTTGACATCGTTCTTGGTATAGATCCAACCAGGGGTGAGCAAACAGTTCGCAGTTCGGTATTGTTGCCTCATGGAACCGGCAAAAAAGTAAGAGTTATTGCTTTTGTTAAAGGTGAAGATGAGAGCAAAGCGCTTGCGGCTGGAGCTGATCTTGCTGGTGGTGAGGATTTGGTAGCAAAAATTTTAGGCGGATGGCTTGAGTTTGATGCGGCCGTTGCTACCCCAGATATGATGGGCCTTGTTGGTAAGGTTGCTCGTCTTCTTGGACCTCGTGGTTTATTGCCTAATAATAGGGTTGGAACTGTCGCTTTTGACGTTATGCCTGTTATTAAGGAATTAAAGCATGGGCGCGTTTCGTACAGAAACGATAAGGGTGGCGTTGTTCATGCGCCCTTTGGGAAAGTTTCTTTTGGAGTAGATAAGCTTGCTGAAAACTTGTTAGCCTTTTTGAAGGCTTTGCAAGCAAGTAAACCTGCTACCTCTAAGGGCAAGTTTTTGAGAAAAGCTTTTGTTTCATCGACGATGGGCAAGGGGTTTTTGCTTAATCTTGAAAGTCTTGGAATTTAGGGTCAGGGATTATTTTTATGAATCGTAATCAAAAAGAAAACACCATAGAATCTTTGCGTCAAAGCGTAAAGCAATCTGAAGGTTCTCTCCTTGTTAATTATCAAGGTTTAACTGTTGCAAAAATGCAACAATTAAGAGCTGAGCTTCGTTTAGATGGTGCCGTGATGCAAATTGCAAAGGCTCGTTTAATGGTTCGTGCTATTGAAGGCGTTGATGGCTCTGCTGGTTTGAAGCCTTATCTTAAGAATCAAGTTGGATTGATTTTCACCAAGAGTAATACTCCGGGTGTCGCCAAAAAGCTTGTTGATTTTGCTAAGAATGACAAAGCGTTCTCAGTTGTGTCTGGTTTGTTTGAAAACAAAGTGTGGGATAAGGCGGGCGTTGAAGCGTTGGCTGCAATTCCATCACGAGAAGTATTGTTAACTCAGTTGGCAAATGTTCTTCAGGCTCCAATTGCTGGAATGGCAAGAGTCCTTGATAAGCTTGCACAAAAGCTTGCTGATTCTAATTAGTGTTTAAAGTAAAAATATAAGTTTAGTTTTGTTTATAAAATTTTTTATTGTTTGGGAGAGGTTCTAATGACACCTAATGCGATTCTTGAAGGAATTAAAGGTTTAAAAGTTACCGAGTTGGCAGAATTAGTAAAAGCTATTGAAGTCGAGTTTGGTGTTTCTGCTGCTGCTGCAGTTATGTCCGCAGGTCCTGCTGCTGCTACTGGTCCAGTTGCTGCTGAAAAGACAGAATTTAAGGTTACTCTTAAAGTTGCTGGAACAGAAAAGCTTAAAGTTGTAAAAGCACTTAGAGCTGTTAATACAGATCTTGGATTGAAAGAGGCTGCAGAAGCTTACGCTAACGTTCCTTTTGTTATCCGTGAATCAGCTTCAAAAGAAGATGCTGAAAAAATCAAAAAGGCTCTTGAAGAAGCTGGCGCTCAAGTTGAGCTTTCATAATAAAGATCTTCATTTGATCGTATGATTTTAGTTTGGTACGAGGTTAGTTTTATACTGTTTATTACAGGTAATATTACTAACCTCGTGTCATTGTTTGTATAGTTGCAGCTTTTTTTAAAAAAATAATAAGCCTTAATTGATGGGAGCAGGTGGATGTCTGAAGTGCAAAGCGGTGCGACTTTTCTAAGAAAAATGTTTGGAAAAACGAAGGAAGTTGTTGCGCTGCCTAATCTTATAGAGGTTCAGTCGAAGTCGTTCAATGATTTTGTACAGTTGGATTATTTGCCTACTGAACGACTTAATATTGGTCTTGAAAAGGTACTCCGGGACATCTTTCCTGTTGAGTATAATTCACGAATCGCCTTGGAATATATAAGTTACGAACTGGGTGACTGGTCGTGTATTTGTGGAAATTTAACGGGTATTTCTTCCCGTTATCAGTGGAAGCATCTTGGTTCTAAAAAAACAGGTTGTTCACGGTTGGCTGATCAACAGTTGGCTTCGGGTTATTCTTATGTTCGATGCACAAAGTGTCAGGCTCGTGTTACGTTAAAACCTCAAGCAACACCTGAAGAGTGTCGCTATGGTGGAAAAACGTACTCAGTGCCATTGCGTGTAAAAATGCAATTGACGACATGGGATGCTGATCCAGTAACCAATGAAAATTTAATGCGCGACATAAAAGAGCAAGAAGTTTTCTTTTGTGATTTGCCAATCATGTTAGATTTGTATGAAGATAATGATGGTCGAATTAAAGCTGGTAATCAGGGTATTTTCTTGATTAATGGCGTTGATCGCGTTGTTGTGAGTCAAATTCATAGAGCTCCAGGTGTTTTGTTTGCGGTTAACAAAAAAACAAAAGATTTTCGTGGAAATGCTTCATTGCTTGCTCGAGTTATTCCTGCAAGAGGTGCTTGGTTAGACTTCGAGTTTGATCAAAATGATTTCCTTCATGTTCGTATTGATAAAAAAAGAAAATTGTTGGTTACAACGTTTTTACAGGCTTTAGGGCTTAAGAGAGAAGAAATTCTTCCAACGTTTTATTCTTTTGAAAAAATTGAATATCTAGATGGTGAATTCATCCGACCATTGAATAAAAGTTTGGTTGGAACTCGATTAGAAGTTGGTGCTCTTTCTAAGGAAATTGAAAAACAATTTACCGTTGGTCAGCGTATCACTGAGTCTGTTTTTCAAAAATTAAAAAAACTATCTATCGATTGCCTAAAAATTCGTCGTAGTAGTTTGATCAATCGCATTGTTGGTGAAGATTTTGTTCATCAAAAAACGGGAGAGCTTTTGCTTGAACGTGGCGGCACTATCAAAGAAGGTTTACTTGATTACATCGAAACAATTAATGCGCCATGCACATTGACGGTGATTCAAACATCTAGTCATGCGCCTCAATTGTCGCTGGCTATGACATTGGCTCAAGATCAATCAACATCTCATGAAGATGCGGTGCGTGAAGTTTATTCAAAACTTCGCCCTGGTGATCTTCCTTCATTTAAAATCATGTCAGATTATGTTTCTGGATTGTTCTTTAATAATCGCCATTATGACTTAACGGTTGTTGGTAGAACGAGAATAAATAGAAAACTTGGCCTTAATTTGTCTTTGGATGCTGCAACGCTTGCGCTTGAAGACATTGTGGGTGTTGTTCGCTACTTAATTGGATTGAAAGAACGTGGAGAAGGTGAACTTGATGACGTTGATCACTTGAGCAATCGATGTGTTCGCTTGGTCAGAGAGTTGCTTCAATCTCAGTTTTATGTAGGTCTTGCTCGAATCGAAAAGATTATTAGTGAAAGATTCAGACTTCAAGAAAGTTATGCATCTCAAATGCCATCAGACTTTGTTAATGTAAAACCACTTTCTGCGGTATTACGTGAGTTTTTTGGTACGGGACAACTTTCTCAGTTTATGGATCAAACAAATCCTCTTGCTGAAATGGCGCACAAGCGTAGATTGTCTGCGCTCGGGCCCGGTGGTATTACTCGTGAACGAGCAACGCTTGACGTTCGTGACGTGCATCCATCTCACTATGGTAGAATTTGTCCTATCGAAACTCCTGAAGGTCAAAACATTGGTCTTATTTCATCTTTGTCGACCTATGCTCGTGTAAACGAACTTGGCTTTATTGAAGCGGTGTATCGTCCGGTTGTTGATGGTCAAATTAAAGACGAAGTTGTCTTTATTGATGCCTATCAAGAAATTGGAAAAGCTGTTTCTCAGGCTACTGTTTCGATCAGTTCTACTGGTAGAATTACAGATTCATATGTTCTTGCTCGTCGTGATGGCGCTATGCAAAGCATGCCGACTGAAGAAATTTCATATATCGATGCGTCTCCTCGTCAATTGGTTTCTGTTGCAACGGCGTTGATTCCGTTCCTTGAGCATGATGATGCTAACCGAGCACTCATGGGATCTAATATGCAACGGCAAGCTGTACCTCTGATTAAAGCAGAAGTCCCGCTTGTTGGAACTGGTGTTGAGTGGGAAGTTGGTCATGCTGAAGGTGCGGTTATTATTGCTCATGCTCCAGGTATTGTGAAATACGTTTCTGCAGACAAAATAATTATTGCACTCAGTCAGGATGAAAAATCTGATGAAGAATGGTTTGCTCGACCAATCGATGTGTATCGTTTGAAAAAATTTGGAAAATCAAGTCATAACACCTGGGTTCACTACATTCCAGCGGTGACTGTTGGCAAATTTATTAGCAAGGGGCAAGTTATTGCTCACGGAGCATCTGTTTCTGAAGGCGAATTGGCCCTTGGAAGCAATACGCTGGTGGCATACATGCCGTGGTATGGATACAACTTTGAAGATGCGATCGTTGTAAGTCGTCGTTGCGTAGCTGATGATGTATTTACATCTGTTTATGTCGAAGAGTTTGTTGTTGAAGCGCGTGATACAAAGCTTGGTGCTGAAGAAATTACTCGTGATATTCCTAACGTCAGCGAAAAAGAACTCGAATCACTTGATGAAGACGGTATCGTAAAAATCGGTACACGTGTTGAAACTGGTGACATCTTGGTCGGAAAAGTTACCTTCAAGGGAGACGTTCAAGTTTCTCCTGAAGAAAAACTCTTGCGTGCGCTGTTTGGTGAAAAATCACGTGAAGTTAAAGATACTTCTTCTCGTGTACCACCTGGTGGCATGGGAACTGTCGTTGATGTTAAGATTTTGTCTCGTAGTGGTATTCGAAAAGATAAACGTTATAAAGACGTAGTTCAAAAAGAAACACTTGAGATTGAAGAAAACTATGCATGGCAAGTTGCGGTGCTTGAAAAATCTATTAAAGAAAAGATTGTTCAAGAACTTAAAGATGTTTCGATTAAAGGCTCAGAATTTGCATCAACTGCTGGTTTTATTAGTCTTGAAAAAATTGCAATCGCTAATGTTCATGACATTCTTAAAATCAAGGTCGCTGATAAAAATATCACAACTAAGTTAGCTTATTATCGTGACATTTTAGACAGCCAAGAAAAGGTGCTTGAAGCGCTTAAGGCTGAACAAGTTTCTAAATTGCGTAAAGGGGATGATCTTCCTTCTGGCGTTATTAAGCTTGTTCGTGTGTATGTTGCGGTTAAGAGACCTGTTTCTGTTGGTGATAAAATGGCTGGTCGACACGGAAACAAAGGGGTTGTTTCGGCCATTGTTAACGCAGAAGACATGCCATATCTTGCCGATGGAACGCCTGTTGATATCGTCTTGAACCCGCTTGGGGTACCAGGACGTATGAACGTTGGTCAAATTCTTGAAACGATGTTGGGTATGGGTTGTCACAAGGTTGGTGAAAATCTTGCGTCACAAATTAACAAAATGTCTTTTGAGCAAGTTAAGTCTTTCATGAAGAAATATTATGCACCTGAATTGATTGAAAACATTCAGCAAAAATATGGTGATGAAGGTCTTATGGATGCTGCAAAAAGAACTGCTGCACTTGGTCTGAGAATCTCAACACCAGTATTTGATGGTGCTAGTTTTGAAGACGACATCAGTCCATTGCTTGCTGATCTTGGGTTGCCATCTCGTGGTGTTTACACCTTGTATGATGGTCAAACGGGTGAAGCATTCGAGCAACCGGTTACTGTTGGTTATGCATACATGATGAAGTTGAATCACTTAGCTGATGATAAGCTTCACGCTCGATCTGTTGGTCCTTGTTCGTTGATTACTCAACAGCCGCTTGGGGGTAAAGCTCAATTCGGTGGACAAAGACTTGGGGAGATGGAAGTGTGGGCATTGTTTGCGTATGGCTCAGCTCATATTTTGCAAGAAATGTTAACAATTAAGTCTGATGACGTGAATGGTCGACTTAAAGCTTATGAAGCAATTGTTCGTGGAGAAGAATTGCCAGAGCCCGGAATCCCAGAATCCTTTAATGTTCTTGTCAAAGAATTACAAAGTCTTGGGTTGCAGGTAGAATTATTTAGAACAGGTAGGGAGCAGTCCAGTGAGTAGCAGAATTTTTGATCGTTTTCGTGAATATATTCATACAGCTCAGTTCAATGCTATTAAGGTCGGGATTGCATCTCCCGACCAAATTAGAGCGAAATCGTACGGTGAAGTTAAAAAAATTGAAACAATTAACTACAGAACCTTAAAACCTGAAAAGGATGGTCTCTTTTGTGCGCGTATTTTCGGGCCACAAAAAGACTGGGAATGTAATTGCGGTAAATATCGAAGAATGAAGCATCGTGGCGTTACCTGTGAAAAGTGTGGCGTTGAGGTTATTCAATCTCGTGTTCGTCGTGAAAGAATGGGGCATATTAATTTAGTTTCTCCTGTTTGCCATATTTGGTTTTTAAAGGGGATTCCAAGTTATTTAAGCTTGATTCTTGATATGACTGTTCGAGATATCGAAAAAGTTATTTACTTTGATAGTTATATTGTATTGCAACAAGGTCAGTCCCCACACGGCGTGAGATCATTATTATCAAGCCAAGAGTATGAAGACTATACAAATGCTCGGCCAGATGATTTTGATTTTAAAGCCGATATGGGTGCTGAAGCTATTAGAAAAATTCTTTCACAAAAGGATCTTTCTTTTGAAGTTCGCAAAATCGAAGAAATGTATCGTCAAGCTACCGCGTTGACCGTAAAACATAGATTGGCAAAACGTTTTAGAGTTTTGTCAGGATTGCTTGCGGCTAACATGAGACCTGAATGGATGATCTTTGATGTGCTTCCAGTATTACCTCCTGACTTGCGTCCTTTGGTACCACTTCCTGGTGGTAGATTTGCATCTTCAGATTTAAATGATTTATATCGTCGTGTTCTGAACCGAAACATTCGTTTACGTCGTCTTATTGAGCTTGAGGCTCCTGGCGTTATCATCAAAAATGAAAAACGCATGCTTCAAGAATCGGTAGATAGTTTGATCGATAACGGTCGTCGTGGCCATCCTGTTCGCGGAACAAATCGTCGTGCGTTAAAATCGCTCAGTGAAATGCTTCGTGGAAAACAAGGTCGATTCCGTCAGAATCTTCTTGGTAAGCGTGTCGACTATTCCGGTCGTTCGGTTATCGTTGTTGATCCAAAGTTAAAGATGTCTGAATGTGGTCTTCCTAAGTCTATGGCTCTTGAATTGTTCAAGCCATATGTTTATGCAGAATTACAACGTCGTGAAATCGCTCCTAACTTGCGCGTTGCAAAACGTATGGTTGAAAATATGGATGCCGATGTATGGGCAGCCTTGGAAGAAGTTGTAAAAGGACGTCCTGTTCTTTTAAACCGTGCGCCAACGCTTCACAGGCTTGGTATTCAAGCGTTTTTCCCTAAGTTGGTAGAAGGTAAAGCTATTAAGATTCACCCGCTTGTTTGTACCGCCTTTAACGCTGACTTTGACGGGGATCAGATGGCTGTTCACTTGCCGCTGAGCAATCGTTCACGAGCTGAAGCTTGTGCATTGATGCTTGCGACAAAAAACGTCATTGCGTCCTCAAGTGGTAAACCAGTTTCATTGCCTTCAAAGGAAATGGTTCTTGGTCTTTATTACATGACAAAGGGCAGAAAAGGACTTCTTGGTGATGGACTTGTTTTCTCCAATAAAGAAGAGCTTGTTTTTGCCTACAATCAACAAAAAGTACATCTTCAAGCATTTATTTCTATTCGCCTTGCAGATGGTTCTATTGTCAAAACAACTGCAGGTCGAGTCTTGTTGTTTGATGCACTCCCTGAGGTTGTAAAGTTTGAGTGGATTAACCGCGCAATGACTAACAAAGACATTGGTAAGCTCATTTCAAAAATACATAGATTTGCTGGTGTTGAACACACTGTTGAAGCGCTTGATAGAATTAAAAATCTTGGGTTTGATGTTGCAACAAAGAGTGGTCTTTCATTGTGTATTGACGATCTTGTTGTTCCAGCAGCTAAAAAAGATATTTTGAAGGCAAGTCATTCAGCAATTGAAAAAATTGAAGGTTTGTACCGTGATGGTGCAATAACTAATGGTGAGCGTCAAAATAACGTTATTCAAGTTTGGGGTCGAGCAACTGAAGACGTGGCACATGCCATGATGAAGGAACTTGAAGACAATGATGCGCAAGCAGTTGAAAACGAAGATTCAAGCAATAAACCATTTAACCCTGTTTTCCTTATCTTGGCTTCCGGTGCGCGAAACTTGAAATCTCAAGTTAAACAGCTCGGGGGTATGAGAGGACCAATGACTAACCCAACGGGTGACATTATTGAAACACCGGTTCTTGCTAACTTTAAAGAAGGCCTGAATCCGTTTGAGTATTTCATTTCGACTCACGGGGCCCGAAAAGGTCTTGCGGATACGGCTCTTAAAACGGCCGATGCGGGATATTTGACCAGACGTTTAGTTGACGTGGCTCAAGATGTTGTAATCTCTGTAGATGATTGCAAAACACTTGGCTATATCACGATTGAATCGCTTGAAAGAGCTGGTAAAATCTTGAAAACGCTTGATGAACGAGTATTTGGACGTGTGGCATCTGAAGATTGGCGTGATCCAGTAACTCATGAAGTGCTTGTTCGCGAAGGCGAATTTATTACTCATGATGTTGTTGATAAATTGCGTGATTCAGCATTGCTCAGCGTTCCGGTGCGTTCTGTTCTTACCTGTCAGGCTTCTGTTGGCATTTGCGTAAAATGTTATGGACTTGATTTGGCAACAGCTCAATCAGTTGATATTGGTGCGGCTGTTGGTATTGTTGCAGCGCAGTCTATTGGTGAACCTGGTACTCAGTTGACCCTTCGTACTTTCCACATTGGGGGAACGGCGAGTGGATTGATGGATCAGACATTAATGACTTCACACGTTGCGGGCAGAATAATGTTCCAAGACGTTCATTTTGTAACACGTGCTGATGGTGCAAAAGTTATCTTTAATCGAAAATCTCGTATTTTAATCGTTTCTAATGACGGTCGAGAACTTGAACGATTTAGAATCGAATATGGCAGTGTGGTTTTTGTTCAAGATGGTCAAATGGTTCAGATTGGCGATAAGCTCGCTCAAGCGGAACCACAAAGAGTTATCGTAACAGAACACAACGGTCGTATTGAGTACTTAGACTTAATCGAAAACGTTACCTATCACGATCAATATGATGAATTAACGGGACAATCTCGTCGCTTCATTCTTGAGCGTCGAGAAGAAAAACGTCAACCTTGTTTGGCTATTGTCGGCAAAGATGATGAAGTTCTTGCGCGATATTTCTTGCCTACGGGAACAAATATTGTCGTCAATCATGGTGATGTTGTTAGTTGCGGTCAAGTTGTTGCAAAAATGCCACAAAAAGCTACCAAAACTAAGGATATTACGGGTGGTTTGGCTCGTGTAGTTGAATTGTTCGAAGCTCGTATGCCAAAAGACTTAGCGGTTTTAAGTGATGCTGACGGTAAAGTTGAATTCGGTGGTATCCATCGAGGACAACGTCGTATTACGGTAACAACTGACGATGGTGAAGTCTTTGAATACAATATTGCGCGAAGCAAACACTTAAACATTGAAGATGGTGAAATTGTTAAAGCTGGAGATATTTTAACTGATGGATTCCCTGCGCCACACGACATTTTGAGAATTCTTGGACCAGATGAGTTGCAACGATACTTAGTTGGTGGAATTCAAGAAGTGTACGCGGATCAAGGACAAACAATTGATGACAAACACGTAGAAATCGTTGTTCGTCAGATGTTGAAGAAAGTTCGAATTGTCGATCCAGGCGAAACAAGTTTTGTTGTGAGCGATAGAGTTGATAGACATCATTTGAGAGCAGTTAATGAATTGCTTGCACAGGATGGAAAGAAGATTGCGATTGCACGACCAATGCTTATGGGGATTACAAAAGCGTCTCTGGAAACCGATAGCTTCTTAGCGGCGGCATCCTTCCAAGAAACGACAAGAGTTCTCACAGAAGCTGCGGTTATGGGTCAGGTCGACTACTTATCGTGCTTGAAGTCTAACATCATTATTGGTAGAATGATTCCAGCTGGAACTGGAATTGCTTCGTTCCGACAAAAATATATTGGGGATAATCGTTCAGATCTTGAAAAAAAGGCTGCAGAAGAAGAACTTCTTGAGCTTGGTCTGGACAAAGTCTTTTTACCTTCTGGGGTTTAAGGATTAAGTAGGCGCGTAGCTCAGCTGGTAGAGCATCGCCTTGACGTGGCGAGGGTCAGCGGTTCGAGTCCGCTCGCGCCTACCATAATTGTGGTAGTTTATGTTTATAATTAATGACTAAGGTTTATGCAGAATGTTAAATAAAGAAGTTAAGTTATCTATTGTTGAGGAATTTGGTTCAAACTCAGTAGATACCGGTTCACCTGCCGTTCAGATCGGTTTGCTCAATGCGCGCATTCGAAAAGTAAGTGCCCATTTGAAGGTTTTCAAAAAAGATAATCACTCTCGTTACGGCCTTATCAAAATGGTCGGACAAAGAAAAAGATTTTTGACCTATCTCAATAGAACAAATAGAGAATTGTATATCAAGTTAGCAGATAAGCTAACTGTTTAAGAAATTCCGAAAAATAAACGCGGAAAGTTGGGGTAAATTGGTGAATATGTCTAAAAAATTTGTTTTGTCGTCTCTTGGTATTGAAGTTGAAATTGGCAAAGTTGCCCTTCAAGCCAGTGGATCTGTCTGGATTAGATCCGGTGATTGTATCGTTTTATCTGCTGTTTGTGCGAATGAAGATGAGCGCGAGTTTCAGGGCTTTCTGCCATTAACGGTTGAGCATCGTGAGCGTCCTGCAGCTGTTGGTAAATTCCCTGGTGGATTTAGAAAACGAGAAGCTAACTTATCAGAGTCTGAAGTTTTGCTTTCAAGATTAATTGATAGATCTGTTCGTCCGTTATTTCCACAGTTTTATTTTAAAGAAGTTCAAATTTCATCTCAGTTATTGTCTTCTGATTCAAAGTTTCCTTCAAGCGTTTTAGCCGTTATTGGTGCTTCGCTTGCATTGGGAATTTCGAGTGTTCCTTTTCAAGAACCTGTTGGTGCTGTGCACGTCAATCGTGTTAATGGTGCATGGAAATTCAACAGTGATTCTGTAACCACAAAAGATGCTGATTCTTCCTTGATTATCGCGGGAACAAAAGGCGGTATTTGCATGGTTGAAGGATACACAAAAGATCTTTCAAGCGATGAAATGGTTGATGTTTTGTTTAAAGCGCATGCTCTTATTTGTGAGCAAGTTGACTGGCAAAATGAAATTATTCGTGAGCTTGGTAAAGTGAAGTCAAATTGGGCTGGTAGTGTGGACTGGAATGCTTGGCAGGCTAAAGTTCAAGCCGCAATTCCTGTTGAAAAAGTTGGTTCTTTAATTGGTTCAGCTAACAAGGCTGCATTTAAAGATGGTGTTCGTGAATGCAAAGCTTCAGTTCTTGAATCGTTTGCGTCTGATGTAACTGCTGGTGCTATTTCTCAGTCTATTTTGAAGTATCTTATTGATGCTGAAATCAAAGAACTTCTTCCTGCTCTTGTGTATGAAAAAGAAGTTCGATTTGATGGCAGATCATTAGATCAAGTTCGTCCAATCAGTTGTGAAGTTGGTGTTTTGCCTGCGGTTCATGGATCAGCGTTGTTTCAACGTGGTGATACACAAGCCCTTGGAACATTGACTCTTGGAACAGGTAAAGACGCTCAAAAGATTGAATCATTGGCGTATGGCGCTCTTGAACAAACCTTCATGCTTCACTACAACTTTCCTCCGTACTCGGTTGGTGAATGCAGACCGGTGAGATCAGTGAGTCGTCGTGAAATTGGTCATGGTCACTTGGCTGAAATTTCGTTTAAGCATGTACTTCCTGATGAAAAATCTTTCCCTTATATCGTTCGATCACTCGTTGATATTTTGGGTTCAAACGGTTCTAGCTCAATGGCTGCTGTTTGTGTAACGAGCATGGCTCTTATGGATGCGGGTGTTCCTGTTACTGATGCCGTCTCTGGTGTTGCTATGGGCCTTGTTTCTGGTGGTCCAGGTAAGTTTAAAGTTCTTACAGATATTCTTGGTGATGAAGATGCCTTTGGTCTTATGGATCTTAAGGTTACCGGAACACGCAATGGTATTTGTGGAATTCAAATGGACGTTAAAGACAAGCTTGGTTTGACCAGAGCTGTCTTGCAAGAAGCCTTTGATCGTGCTGATGTAGCTCGAAAACATATTCTTGGCGAAATGTCGAAAGTTATTTCTGATTCTCGTAAACAACTTTCACCAAAAGCTCCTCAGTTTGTAACGCTTACTATTTCTCCTTCAAAAATCGGTGCAGTAATTGGTACTGGTGGCAAAGTGATCAAAGAAATCATGGCATCAACAGAATGCGAAATTGATATTGAAGATTCAGGGCTTGTAAAAGTTTATGGAAAATCAGCAGCCCAAGCAGAAAAAGCTGTCGGCTGGATCAAGGCTATCGTTGGTGATTTTGAAATCGGCGCAATCTTTGAAGGTATTGTCAGAAAAATTGCAGATTTTGGAATTTTTGTTGAATTAGTTCCTGGTTGTGATGGTCTTGTACATATTTCAGCAATTGCTAAGGCTAAACAGCCTGAAGTTGCTCGTAAGTACAAACCAAATGACAAGCTTACTGTTCGTGTTCTTGCAACAGATCCTGCAACTGGCAGGATTCGCTTAACCGCTCCAGAGCTTGAATAGTTGTGGCGTTGCAAAAAAATATAACAAGACGTGGAAACCGGCGAATCGATGAGATTCGCCCGGTTTCATTTGTGTATAATCCATTTGGTTTTGCGCCATCTTCGGTCTTGTACCGTGCTGGTGATACAATTGTCTTGGCTTCAGTTTCATTAAATCAAGGTGTTCCTCAGTTTTTGCGTGGCAAAGGCGAAGGGTGGCTTACTGCTGAATATGAAATGCTTCCCGTTGCAACTCGAAAACGAAATACACGCGAATCAACACAGGCTCAGCGAAACTCAAGGTCAGTTGAAATTTCTCGCTTGATAGGGCGCGTATTCAGATCTGTTTTTGATGTTTCACGGCTTGGTGAATATACCGTTTATATTGATTGCGATGTTTTGCAGGCAGATGGTGGCACTAGAACAGCTGCAATAGCAGCGGTTTCTTTGGCGCTGTCGCGTGCATGTGAGATTTGGCATGAAAATTCAATTATTCCAGCTGATGTAACTGTTCAGAAAATTGCCGGTATTTCCGTTGGTTTGAAAGATGGCATTGTTTTGTTGGATCTTGACCAAGATGAAGATAATTTAGTTGATGCAGATTTTAATTTTGTCATGACTGATGCCGGCGAAATCATTGAGATTCAAGGTACTTGCGAAAAAAAACCTGTTGGATCAGATGTTTTTCAGCAGTTTTATGCACTTGGACAACAGGGTATTCAATTGGTTTTTGAATCATGGAAGACTGGTAATTTGATTGAACCTGCTGCTATTGCGAGTCTTTTTTCAAGGCCGTGCGCTTCGGTGAATGATGAGCCATTAAAACCAGCATTTTCTCGTAAAGATTCTCCCAAAAGTAAACAACCTCTTTTCTCGCTTGGAAATATAATTCCAAAAAATAAATAAAGACCTGTAAGATGCAAGCGTTTGATTTGTTCTTGACGCAGATTTTGCGTAAAGAAAAAGAAGTGCTCGGAAAAAATATTTGTTTTGTGTATCAGCAAAATGAGCCGGTGCGATTGCCGGAATTTATTTGTGGGTTGTTCCGCACGCATTTTTCTCAAAAAATAGCACCTACAACGCTTACTTATGAGCATGAAAATCCAAATTATGATTTGCCAGACCAATTAAGTGTTTTTGTGGCACCAGAAGCGGCGGTTGTTCGCACCTCTGTTTTATGGTTACAGGATTTTTTACTTGCGCGTTCTGATGAGGTGGGATTTCTCACGTTAAGTCAGAAGCAAGCGGCGTTTATTCAGCTTAAAGAGCTTTTTCTTGCAACAAAAAAGCATTATTTCTTTGAGACATCGGCCAAAGATGCTCAGTTGCTGCAAGAATTTTTCGATACGAGTGATGTGATACTTTTTGTTAAAGTCCCTGAAAAGCTGTCTTTTGACGTTTTTTCTCTGTGCGCGCAGGCAGTTGGATTTTCTTCGAGTATTTCTTTGGAAGATATTTTCGCTCTTTCCTTTGAGATGTCACTTGACTCAGCCTTGATTCTCTTTGATCACGTTGCATGTGTAAGCAGAAGAACCTGGGAGAGCTCTAAGGGATATTTATTTGGATTACTTTCTGAAGTTAATGAGCTAAGAGATCTTTCTGAGGCATTCTGGACGAGAAACCAAAAGCGTTTTTTTGTTGAATGGAATAAGGTTTCTGCAGACTATCCAGAAAGTTTTTGGGTTTCTTATTGGTCTAATCAAGTCTTCTTGGCTTATTTTTATATTGATCGCGCATTATCTGCGCAGAAGATTACACCTCAAGGGCAAGAACATTCGCTTTCTCCGACATTTACGTGGAAAAATGGATGGAAAAAATATTCAAAATCCTATTGTTTCACGTTACATAAAATACTTTTTGAGATTGATTCAGAGCTCAAAAAAGGGTCGACTGAGTCGATTTTGGAATATTTTTTAACAACGCATTTTTTAACAACGGTTAATTGATGTTAAAATCATAAAACAAGAAGAGACAAGTGTTTTTGGCTTGTCTCTTCTTTTCTTGTGATTTGCTTGGGATGAAAAATGGCGAGAGAGGGTTATTATTTTCTCCTGTTTTCCAGAGTAATCATATTGTTTTCAATATCATCTTTAAGAAGACTCAGTAAAAAAGACTTTGCCACACGCCTTTCTTTAGTGAAAATGTCTAGTTGCTCTGCTGGAAAGCTAGCATAAAAATTAATAATGTGGCCAACTGTGCTCGGAAGTTCTTTGAACTCTTCGGCGACTTTAGCTTTAAAGATTGCTTGGTCATCGAATTCATCATAATCTTTAATGATGTAAGTTGCTGTTACCGTATTAGACTCAAGTATAGGTGCAATACTCTTAAGAAATTCTTGTACTTTAGGCCTGCTGGCAGTTGAATACGTTAATACAAGAATTTTAGGCTTGCCTGATTTTGTTAATTCTCTGATAAAGTCTACCGTATCTTCTTCTTCAGCAGAATTAAGTCCAATAAATTGTGAAGCAAAATCATAATCATTGAATTTAGCGGCAAACATAGTTGCAAATTTGCTATCAAGCTTCGAAGGAGTTTCTTCTGCTCCAGCCCCTGAACCTGCACCTGCTGTTACGGTTACACTTTCACCTGTTTTGACGCAAAGAGACTTACTAGCGAGGACAAAAAAACTTGCGACTAATACGATTTTTACATAGCTCTTCATGTTTTTTTCCATTCGTTTATGAATATTTTAGATTCTTAATCAGGATAATTGAGTTATTTCGTGATCTTCTATGTTTCATGTTGCAGTCAAAAAACCCCCCTTTTTTTTAAAAATGCTGCTGTTTTTAAATTAAAAGAGAAAAACCTTGTATTATATTGGGCCTGAGTATTGATAGGCATTGCTATTGAAATCTTGAAACAAGTGTGTGTAAAACCCTTTTTAAGGGTAGTCTTTGCAATAACTTGCTCAGTGTTATAGTCTTTTGATACATGTCTGGTGTTGGTTAAATGCTTTACTTAAGGTGTGTTTAATATGTTTAAGCTTCTATTTAGTCTCTTATTATTGGCGTCCCCCCTATTATCTTTTAATTTCATCTCAGATGTTGATCAGAAAAATTATGAATCCATGGTTTCGTGGGATTCTTCAGTTCAGGCTCAAGAAATTAAACAAACAAAAAATATTAGAATTATTGATGCTGACTTTGCGCTTTTTTTAGATCTGTTTGTGCAAAATGACGAAATTAAGCGTCTCTTGGAATCAAGACCATCGTATGATTATACAAATGCAGTAGTGCCAGCTGATGTTGATTCTGAATCAGAAAAAGAAGCAGTGACAGAAGATGATAAAGTATTATATCTTGCGTGGTATGAATCATTCAAAAAGGCGATAGAGTCTTTTGGTGGGACGTTATTTTCTACTAGCTCTCATGAATCTCCTGCAACCCTTTGTTTGATGTTTGAAAATTTTCCTAATTACACGGTGCAGTTTAGAGCAAGCAATGCTTATCGGCTTGGTTTTTACGACGAAGTTGGTTTGCTTGCAGGATGCGCAAACCCTGGATATCGAATCAGTGAATATGAATTTCCTGTTCAATTGGTAAGTCATATTTTGTATGTAGATGCAATTAATTCATTTCGTGAAGAAAATGAGCTTTTCAATGTTGATGTTGCTCAGAAATATCTGTATGTTTTCCCTGGCTGCGAAGATATGCCATTGAATGATTCATCATCATTTATTGTTTCAGAAAATTATCCACTAAGTGATGCTCAAGCATCTTGCTGGGATCAACTAAAAATCGCATATAAAAAATACTTGGAATCTGGATCATTCGATGAGAGTGATGAATATCAGAAATTACTTTGCCAGTTGTTTGCAGTTATTAAAGCCGTTGGTATTTGGGATATCTCCAAAAATTCAAAAAAAATGGGATTTGCTGAAAGTTGCAGGGGCGAGGAAAAGTTTATTTTTCTTAATCTTGAACGCCCTGCCTTTGGTGGAAGCAATCCAGGATTCTTTTTTCAACAAAATGCTGATGAAGTTGAAAGTAATGCCGCTGTTGGTTTGGCCGCATTGATTAAAGTTTTGACGGCTGAAGATGTAGCTGCAGATGAGCAATCTTCTGTTGAGCAAGATGAGTTACCTTCTGAGCTTGTAATTGAGTAAAAATTAAAATTAAGAAAGTGTTTATTAGTATGAAAAAAAGTTTTTTACTGGCTTGTGCAATTTTAGCTGCAGTTGCTGTCTCCGCTCCTCGAGTTCGATTCCCATTTCCGTTTAAAGATCCATTTGATGTTTCAACACCGGTAACTGCTTTTTGTCCTGCAGAAGGTGCAAATATTGAAAATATGAATAGTTGGTGTTATGAAAATGTTTCCCTCAAAACAGCACCGGGAACTTCAGCGCTTTATTCCTTGCCAGATGCATCAGCTTTTTTGACGGGATTTGTACAAGATCCTGAAGTTTCAGCATTATTGGCGCGTCGCATTGAAGTTGATTATTCGGGTGAACCAAGAAGTCTTTCGGCTTCTGAGCGTGGAGCAATATTCGAATGGTACACTCAGTTTGCATCAGTCGTTACTCTTTTTGGGGGCAGTGTTTTAACACCGTTTTCACTTGAAAAATTGCCCGTAATTCTTGATCTTAAATTTGAGGCTGTCGATGGATATACCGTGCGCGTCTTGGCTCGTAATGGCTTCCCTCTTGGTTTTTATGATGCATTGGAGCGAAACTGTATTTATTATGGTTCTAAGGCTGTGAGTCAATACCCATTTCCTGCACAATTGATCAGCACCGTACTGTACGCGCAGCGCGTGAACGATCTTTCAAAGCCAGGAATAAGGGCAGCTAATGCATATTTATTCGCGTTTCCAGGGACCGAAGAATTACCGCTTGATGATTGGGATGTCTTTGTTTTAGAAGAAGATGTTCCATTTTCTATTGAAGAACAAGAAGCGTTTAACGCAGATCTTCTTAGTCGAGAAATGCCACCAGTTGGAGAGATTGGAGAAGCTATCCGTAGTACGCGAATTTTCGATGTTTCTTGTCCTGAAACATATGTTTTAACCTCAGATACGGTAATATTTAGAAATTTACAACGACCTGCACTTGGAGGCGCTGATGCTGCAACATTTCCTAACATTCATGGGATTCAGGGAAATAGCAATGCAGCGGTAGGATTGGTTTCATTACTTGAATCTGCTGGAAAATTTGCTCGGGCTGCTCGGGATCGTCGAGGAAAATAAACATGTCACTTTTCTTATCGTGGATGCTTTGCGTGATTCTTGCATCCTCGGTTGGGATTGGTGGATTTAAGTACCTGAGAAAACAGTCGATACTTCTTAATGATACAACTAAAAAGTATTTGTTTTCAGATTCTTTAATGGTTGTTTTCATATCTGGTGATTGCATAGAAATAGGGTTGCTTTTTGGTCCTAACGCTGACGTTGAACTTGAGTGTGTTCGAAATACATCTGATCCTAAAAAAATTATTGAAATGTGTCTGCCCATCGAAGCATTGATTAATGATGCGCTACAAGTAAGTGGTATGAAATTTGTTCAATTAAGTGCAGGCCTCGATGTTCCGATTCATGTTGAAAAAACGCTACTGGTGAGAGATAATAGGAATAATATTGTCGGGTATTTTGATTCTGAAGATATCGAGTCTTCAGACGCATAATTTTTGTCTCAAGAAAGTTAGCTTATGTCATTACTGAGTGTTTTTTTAGTGGTCGCTTTCGTCTTTCTTGGTGGGTTTGGCGGATTTAAGTATCTTGAACAACATTCAGCTTCGCCTAGTGAGGTAATTAAACATTATTCATTTCCGATGTCTGCGCAGCTTGTTTTTGTATCCGTGGATTGCCTTGATGCGGGGCTTGAATTAACGGTAGGATCGAAGGTTTCAGTTGCAATTGAGCCTATTTACGAAGATGCAGACCCTGAAAAAGCTACCAGGATATGCCTTCCTATCGAAGCGCTTATTGATGCTGCAATCTTTATCGAAGGCATGAAATTTGTTCAACTAACGACAGGAAGTGAAGTTCCTCAAAATATTGATGATTTACTGGTTGTTACAGACAACCGAGATAATATTGTTGGATATTTTGAGATCCAAGATACTGAACCTATGGATTTATAAGTCTTATTTCTATTCTTTCAATTCCTTTACCCGGATGTTCTCGCTTGAGGTTTACAAAGCCGACTTCGCCCGTTGTTTTTACGTGTGTTCCGCCACAAGGAACTTGCGCAAATCCATCAATTTTCCAGAAGCGTCGTTGTGTTTCAATGTCTGACCAATCTTTAATGATGGGAAGATCTTTGGCGATTATTTCGTTGTAGCGTTGAAGTAAATCATCAAGGTGTTTTGAGATATTGAAATCTGCTTTAAAATCAATTCGAGCTTTGTCTTCTGAAATATGAGCGCCGACTTTTTTGAGCTTAAGGTATTTTGTTACGAGTTCCAGTATTAATTCTGCAGTAAAGTGAAGTCGCATTAATTTATAGCGTCTCGTCCAGTCAATTTTCATATTGATTGTGTCGCCAGCGTTAATTCCATGGCCTTCTGGTAGTCTGTAGATAATTAATCCTTGAGAAATGCGACTGGAAATTACTTCAATGTCATTAAACCATGCCTTGTCGCTTTCTTGGCCGCCAGAAAAAGAGAACGCGATTGTTTCTTGTGGTAAAACTTCATTGCCATTTACCGAGACAATAGTGGTTGAAAGTGTTTGCAGGTAAGGGTCTTCCCAGAATTTTTTTTGCATAATTTATTCCTTGTGATGAATATTATTTTTTATTTCAGTTATAACGTTGTGATTGTTCACTATATCAAGATGTCCCGTATCTGGGAGGATTTTGACTGTTTTCTTCGGAAAAAGATTTTCAAATGCGTATGGATTATTAATTTCATCAAGTTCGCCAACAAGTAACGTAGTTTTTTCGGCTACTGTTTTGAGGTCTTTGTGATAGGGAATTCTCGGGTGCATTGAGACTGAAAGATTATAGTCATAGGACATTGTTTCAGAGCCGTCACACTGATCTTGTTTTTTGTTAATTCTGACAACAACGGTCGTGTTGAAGCGCGAAATGCCAATTGCATTCAGTGCAAGCAGTTCCATTAGTTTAATTTTATTAACTTGAGCCCAGGATTTTGCTCCAGGTGTATTCATGGTTGGTGCTGTAATAATTGCAGGGGAAAGCAGAATCAGCTGATGTGCAAGATCTTTGTACTTGCCAGACGCAAATCTAATAGCAAGTCCGCCGCCACTTGAGTGGCCAACAATAACTATTTTTTTGTAGCTACTTTTTGATGAAAGTTTTTTGATCAGGTCTGAAAGATCATCTTCGAGTTGTCCAATGTACGCGCAGGTTCCCAGTTGGCCAGATTTGCCGTGCCCTCTGATATCAGGGATGCAGATGTCTGCGTTTTCATGAAGTTGTAATCCTAGTGGAACGAGATATGAACCGTGGTAGCTAGATCCATGAAGTATTATGACAAGCGTTTGTTTTTTTTTCGGGCTTTTGATGAGCCGATAAAATAATTCTTTTTTATCACGTGCACTAAAAAAACAATTCTCAACAAGATTATTTTTTATAGGTTTTTGATACAGGGCAAAGTTGAATGCTATTGGATTATTTGTTGTTGGTTGATAGTAGGTTAAGAAAATTCCAAAGCCAGTAATCATGCCAATTATTAAAAAAATAAAGTATCCAAAATAGCGCATGCTCTCAGCTTTTTTTGTGAGTGATTTAATCGAGTTAATTATAATGTTGATTTCATTTTGCACTAGTGAATTTTCATTTTTAGTACGAGGTGAGTGGCTTATAGAGCAAGAGCTTTATCGTGTTATCTTGAATAATTGCAATTCCTCCCGGAACAGCCATAGAAAGGATTGCTCCCTCAAGTGTTGCATACGTAATCGTGCCATTTATCCGGAGTGTTGAAATGGTTGCAATGTGATCAAAGCCAACGGTAAAAAATCCCGTTGGCGAGTCGATTTCGATCCATAACGCTTTTATGCTACAGCTCTCAGATTCAGAAAAAATATTGAGCGTCAGTGATGTATCACTTGATGTTGAGCTTGATGTGTTCTGTGACATCATCGAGAGTACCCTTCATGTAAAATGCTTGTTCTGGCATTGCATCACAATGGCCCATCACAATTTTTTCAAAGTTATCAACGGTTGTTTCTTTTTTAACAAATTTACCGGGAATATTGATGTACTGAGCTCCAACAAAAAGTGGTTGGGTTAAAAAGTTTTCTATTTTCTTTGCTCGGCTGACCGTTATTTTGTCTGTTTCTGATAGTTCTTCAAAGCCAAGAATCGCGATGATATCTTGAAGCTCTTTGTATTTTTGTAATGTATTTTGAATGATTTTTGAAATGTCGTAATGTCGTTGTCCAACAACTTCTGCGCGCAACCCGTTGGAGAAAGATTCAAGTGGATCGATTGCTGGATATCTGCCTGCTTGTGCAATTTTTCTTGATAAAACAGTACTTGCATCAAGGTGTTGAAAGGTGGTTGCTGGTGCTGGATCAGTGTAGTCATCCGCAGGGACGTAAACCGCTTGAATAGATGTAATTGAGCCAGATTTTGTACTGGTGATGCGTTCTTGCAGGGCTCCCATCTCGGTTGCAAGTGTTGGTTGATAGCCAACGGATGATGGCATTCTGCCCAGAAGTGCAGATACCTCAGATCCTGCCTGGATGTATCTGAAAATATTATCAATAAAAAGAAGAGTGTCTTTTTTTTCAACATCTCTGAAATATTCAGCCATGGTGAGCCCCGTGAATCCAACGCGCAATCGTGCGCCTGGCATGTCTCCCATTTGGCCAAAGACAAACGCGGTGTTGTCGATAACTTTGTTAGCAGTCATTTCAAGCCATAATTCATTGCCTTCGCGTGTTCTTTCCCCGATTCCAACAAAAACAGATCTGCCATTGTGTTCAAGTGCCACATTTCTAATAAGTTCTTGAACGAGTACTGTTTTTCCAACACCAGCTCCGCCAAAAAGACCAATTTTAGAACCCTTAATGTATGGACACATGAGATCAATAATTTTTATTCCGGTTTCAAGAAGCTCGGATTGAATTTTCTGCTCAGTCAGTTCAGGTGGATTTTGATGGATTGAAAAGCGAGGAGTAGAGGGAGCAATCTCTGGTTTTCCGTCGATTGGTCTTCCTAGAACGTCAAATACTCTTCCAAGAACGTTTGGTCCAACAGGAGCTGTAATGGTGTCGTGTGTTGTAAATACAGGCATTCGTCTTGAAATTGCGGTGAGAGGTTCAAGCGCCACACATCGAATAATGCCATCGCTGATATGTTGTGCAACTTCAAAATGAACTTTTTTAAAGGTGTTGTCGGCCAATTTCATCTTGGTAAACACGAGTGTGTAGATTGCTGGAATTTCTCCAGGATTGCATTGAATGTCTACAATGGTTCCATTGATACGTAAGATAAATCCAAACTCTGAGGGTGTTGGTGTTATTGGACTTGACATTGTGGTTGGCGATAAACTCATCAGCACAATCTTTCGCGTGAATGTTTTCTACTAATGACTGAGATTAAAAATAAGTTGATCTATTGTAAATGGTTCATTGTGGTCTATTATAGGCGAAATAGTATTTTTTTTCTAAGAACCTACTTTTGTGTTAGAATAATTCGTATGGTAAATAGAGATTTATATCGATTGATTGGGAATTAAATAACCTGACTCTCATTTAGGAATAGAATATGATTGCACGATTATTAGCAGCAGTTTTTGGAACAAAAAATGACAGAGAGCTAAAAAAATTAGCCGCTAAAGTTGGCTTAATTAATAATTTAGAGCCAGCTATTCAAAAATTATCAGATGAAGAATTAAAAAATAAATCAGTTGAATTTCGCGCACGATTAGCTGCAGGCGAAACACTTGACGACATTTTGGTAGAAGCCTTTGCTGTTGTCAGAGAAGTGAGCATGCGCACTCTTGGCATGAGACACTATGATGTTCAGCTTATCGGTGGAATGGTTTTACATGAAGGCAAAATTGCCGAAATGAAGACCGGTGAAGGTAAGACGTTGGTTGCTACCTTGCCATTGTATTTGAATGCACTTGCAGGAAAAGGCGCTCATCTAGTTACTGTGAATGATTATCTTGTTCGTCGTGATGCTGAGCTCAACAGGCCGCTGTATGAAGCGCTTGGGCTTACCGTTGGTATTATTCAACATAATATGCGAGATGCGCAGCGTCGTGCTGCATATGCCGCAGATATAACTTACGGAACCAATAGTGAATTTGGTTTTGAGTATTTACGCGACAACATGAAGTTTGACATCAAGGATTTTGTGCAACGTGAACCTTTCTATGCGATTGTCGACGAAGTTGACTCGATTTTGATTGACGAAGCACGCACACCACTTATCATCTCGGGTGCTTCAGAAAAAAGTAGCAAAATGTATGAACAGGCTGATTCAGCGGTAAAGAGACTCAAAAAAGGTGTCGATTACGAAGTTGATGAAAAAGATCGCCATGTAAATATTCTGGAATCTGGTATCGACAAACTAGAAGTTAGTTTGCATGTTTCGAATTTGTATTCAGCCGAAAATATTTTATTGCTGCACCACCTTACTCAAGCATTACGTGCTCATGCATTGTATAAACGTGATGTTGATTATGTGGTCAGCAATGGTCAAGTTATGATTGTTGATGAATTTACCGGACGTATTTTAGATGGTCGTCGGTATAGTGATGGACTTCATCAAGCGCTTGAAGCAAAAGAAGGCGTTGAAGTTGAGCGTGAAAATCATACACTTGCAACAATTACCCTCCAAAATTACTTTAGAATGTATCCAAAACTTGCAGGTATGACGGGAACAGCTGCAACTGAAGCTTCTGAATTTCATAAAATTTATAAACTTGGCGTTGTAGCAATTCCAACAAATAAACCAATGATTAGAAATGACGAGCAAGACGTTGTTTTACTTAATCATGAAGGTAAATACCGAGCAATTCTTGAGGATATTTTAGAATGTCATGCGCGTCAGCAGCCGGTTCTTGTTGGAACGGTTTCTATCGAAAATTCAGAATTAATTTCTATGATTTTGAGCCAGAAAGGTGTTCCCCACGAAGTTCTTAATGCAAAACAGCATGCGCGTGAAGCAGAAATTATTAAGCATGCTGGTGAAAAAGGTAAAATTACGATTGCAACCAACATGGCTGGTCGTGGAACTGACATAAAGCTTGGTAAAGGTGTTATAGAACTTGGTGGTTTGCGGGTTATTGGTACCGAGCGTCACGAGTCGCGTCGTATCGACAATCAACTTCGTGGTCGATCTGGCCGTCAAGGTGATCCTGGATCAAGTAAGTTTTACATTTCGCTTGAAGATGATTTTATCAGAAATCACTATGGTGATCGTATGAAAAAATATATGACATTAGCTGGAATGGAAGATGATGAGCGCATTGAGGGCTCTATGGTCAGCGATAGTATTGCAACCGCACAGCACACGTTAGAGCAAAAAAACTTCGATCGTCGTAAACATGTTCTTGAATATGATGATGTGATGAATCAGCAACGAAAAATTATTTACCAATACCGTAAAGAAATTTTGGAATCAATTTCAGGATCAAATGAAATTGTTCGTGAATTTGTTGGCGACGTTGTATCTGATTGCATTGAGCGTGTTTCTTCTCGCTCAAGAATTTCGACTGACGATCGTGATGAAGTCATCAACCATCTTATTGAAGCATCGGGCTTGGACGAAAACTTCTTTGCGAGCATAGAATTATCTTTGACAACTGCAGATCTTGAAAAACAATTAATTATTGTTATCTGGGATCGCATTACTCAAATTCGATCAAAAATCCCAGAAGAAATGGGATTGAAGGTTGAGAAGTGGATTTTGCTCGAAACAATCGATTATTCATGGCGTACTCATCTTAATAATCTTGATCAGATCAAGGATGGTATTAATTTCAGAGGATATGCACAGCGAGATCCGTTAATTGAATATAAGCGTGAATCTTTCTACGCCTTTGAACGCATGATGATTGAAATTAAGATGAAGGTTGTTGAATCATTGCTCAAAGCAGAGTCGATGTTCCTTTCAGATGATGCATTAGATCATTTACGAGAAGCACGTGAAGCAGAGTTAGAGCAAGCAATAGTCAGTGGTCCGTCTGAAGATGAAACATCTCAAGACGCATCGGCTGCAAGCCCTGCGACAGCGGTTAATCGTAAGACTCGGCGAGCAAAAAAATAATAACGTTATCTCTAAGCAAGAAGAGTCCGTGATTAAAAAACATGGGCTCTTTTTGCTTAGAGATAAGCATTATTTGTATCGACAATGTTTAGACGTGCATTCTGCTCGTACAGAGTGTTTGTGTTAAATTCCGATTGGATTATTGATTTTGGGGCTGGTGGAGGAAACCTTGGAGGCAGAATTGTTGCCGTTGGTACCCCAGGGCAAATTGCTCCAAATAAAGACTCCTTTGCGGGAAAATGTTTAAAGACAGTATCTTTTTAGCAAGTTGAGGCTTTGTGATTTTAAATAAATTACAAAGCATTGCACGCATGTGCGATGGCTGTGTGCAAAAGAAGCTGAAAGTAACAAGGTTTTTTGCAGATTTTTTTGACGCAAAGTATTTACATCGCCTGCTTTTCCTCGATAGCGTCGATTGAGATTAGTGTGGAAACAAAAGGGTTTTTCTTGTGTTTGTCTGTGCAGGTTTAAAAAAGATATTTTTGGTGGCGGGCTTTGGTTTTTTAAGCATGCTTTCAGCAGCGCTGGCGCCAGATGTTGCGTTGTGCAATTTTGAAAAAGAAAAAATTCCGGTTTTGATATTGCAAAAAGATGATGCTGTTGCGTCGTGGAGTAATTTGAATGAGCGATTGTTGTGCGGCGCCGTTGTAAAAAATATACATTCGTATGAATCGCAAGAGCGATATTCGTTGCTCGTTGGTGATGAAGTTATCGTGTGCTCTGCGTCGCAAAAATTTTTACCGCAAAATGCTGTTGATTTTGTGTATGCATCGAATGTTACTCCTGGAATGAGGCTGCAAACAATCAGTGGGGCGTGTGTTGAGTGCAAAGAAGTTATTGTTTCGAGTGAGCTTACGATATTTGTAGATGTTACGCTGAATGAAAGCCCAATATTTTTTGTTGGTAAGTATGGGCTAGTTACACACAATGTCGGTTTTTTATTGCCATCGTTAATAGTGCACATTGAAACATGGCTTGCTGGTGCGGTAATTGCGCAATTATTTTTTGGCAGTAGGCCTCCTGCGATGTTTAAAGATTTTTCTTTTGGTCGCAGTTCGATAATTGAAATGACAAAACGGTTTGCATATGAAGATTATCCTTGGTCACAATTTGATATGTATTCACCCTCTGCAAGAATTTCAAGTAAGGTTGCGGGAATTGATGTTGATCCTGCGATTGTCGGAAAATATAGTCAGTATGGATGTGCGTTTGGGCCAATGTGTGCAACTGCAGAATTGAATGATGATGGAACTGTTGAGTGTAGTGTAAATATTTTTCGTTATTTGAGAACTGATCCAGAGTATTCATATTTTACGTGGCAGCGTATTGGCAATAAGTCTTTAACGCGAGATGATCCGTTTATCAAAGAGTATGTTGAGCAGGAAGATAGAAAGCTTTTAGCTGTTTGTACGCAGCATGTTGATTTATTGCCAGCAGAGTTTCATGAGTGGTCAAAAAAATATTTTCCAAATCGTATAAATGAAACAGTCTTGGATTTATCAGAAATATACGATGATCATGAATTTTTGCATGGTGGATTACGTTTTTTACCATGTGCATTGCTGAATATGGTAAAAGAAAAATTTTCTCCTCATTTGGTAAATGAAGTTTATTTCTGTGGAGCTCGATTTGCTAGCCAACGAAGACACCACTGGATGTTTATTTATAGTCAAAAACGTGATCTGTGTATGGTGGTAAATGGACAGGATGTTGTCCTTGTTGGGAGGTATTCAACAAGTATGGTTGGCCGGCATGAAAATGTCTTTAACACATACAAAACAGATGCTGAGTTTTCTGAGATTCCCAAAGAGCTTTCTAAAAAACGGCGGGAAGAGAAGAGAGAGAAAAAAGAGAATAAAAAAACAAATTCAAATAACAAAAATTCAAACAAGAAGCCAGGCGATCAGGAAGACCCTGAGGACGAAAAAGAAAAAATGCGTCGGCTGCGAAAAGAGAAGGAGGAGGGAAACAAATCGTCACAAGCGCCTGGCATGCCTACGGAGCGTGATGGATTTAGGCCGCCAAAAAATTGGAATGGTGAAAAGGTGTCTACATCTAGGGGATATGGGTATCCGGATAAAGATGGCAATGTTTGGATTCCTACTGGGCCGAATGGACATGGTGGCCCTCACTGGGATGTTCAACTTGCAGGAGGGGCAGGATATAGAAATGTTAGGCCAGATGGCGGGTTTATTCTTTAGGGAGGTTGAAAGGTTTGAAAAATGAAAAAACAATATTATTTAGACTGTAATGATGTGACGTACTATGAGCTAAAAGATGAGGATGTGTTTTATGAAACTCTCGAAAGATTAGAGGCTTTTGTAAGGTTTGAGGATTTTGGGATTTGGCTTACATCAAAGGAGATTCCTGATGATGATTTAAAGGGTTTTTTAGGTTTATTTTATCGCTACGAAATGGATATGACGTTGCTGGCTGTTTTTCTAACTCCTGAAAATAAACCATGGTTTTTTGATGATAAAAATACTTTTTGGCACAAGAGGGTGTTTGAAAAGAGTTTAGCCCCTAAAGTGAGGGCGATTCGGTGAAGCTTTTTTTAAAGAGTAATATACGATTTTATTTTCATCATGATGAAGAGGCCTTTTTTCGTTGGATAAAAAAATTACAATTTATTGATGCTTGCGAGTATTTAGATGGAAAAGTAACTTTGACGGTTCGTTCTCGCATTCTTAATCGTGATGAATTGTGGGATTTGATAGCGCTATTTCGTCGATACAAATTGGAGATGCCTTTGCTGGCGCAATTTTTAACAAAATTTAATCAAAAATGGTTTTATGACAAGAAGAATATGTGTTGGCATAAACATATTTTTGGTGATTGAGGAGTTTGGATGAGCTTTGCTGAGGTTGTTCTTCAGTGTCAGTCTGTGATTTATTACGATCGCTCAGATGAAAATATTTTTTTTGACTGGCTGTGTTCTATAAAAAGCGTAAAGAAATATTATGGAAGAGGAAGGGTTTTGTTTTTGGAATTTGATTCTAATCAAATAGCAGACCAGGATCTTTGTGAGTTGGTTGGATTGTTTTATCGCTATAAAATTGAGATGAAGCAATTGAAGGTTTTTTTGACGTTAAATAATCGAGCGTGGTTTTTTGATGATAAGAATGCTTTTTGGCGGAGGCGAATATTTGGTTGTCGTATTAAAAATCATGGGGAAATGATTTAATGTACTCTCGTAAGTATCTATTTGAGATAAAAAATTTAACGTTCTATTCCTTGTTTGATGAAAAAGCTTTTTTAGATTGGCTTTCAAAATTTTCATCTTTTCTTAGCTTTGAAAAAAAGGAATTTGGATTTTGCTTTTTTTTTAATTCCTTACAAATTCCCGATGATCTTTTAAGGTCTTTGATCGCTTTTTTTTCTCGGTACAATCTTGAAATGAGTCTTTTGAGTACCTTTCTTACTGATAAAAATAAACACTGGTTCTTTGGCAACAAGGAAGCGTTTAGAAATTCTAAAATTTTTGGAAAAAAACCCCGAAAGAAAGAGTTTACTCAGCGTGTAGTGCAGGCTGATTGGCGGCGATGGTACAAGGGTCTTGGTGATTATTAAGAATTAAATGAGTGTTGCTATTTATGGTTTAAGGTTTGACAGCGTAGACTTGTCGGAGCGTTTCAAGAGAATCATACTGTTGCTGCATGTAGAGCTTGAACACGCAATAGTAAGCGGCCCTTCTGAAGATGAAACATCTCAAGACGCATCGGCTGCAAGCCCTGCGCCAGCGGTTAATCGCAAGATTCGACGAGCAAAAAAATAATAATCATTTATTGCTGTTGACATTACGGAGAAATCCTTTACAGTTAATGAGTGTAGAGCCCAAATAAACGGGTTCTAGACTCTGAGTATCGCGGGGTAGAGCAGCCTGGTAGCTCGTTGGGCTCATAACCCAAAGGTCGTTGGTTCAAATCCAGCCCCCGCAACCAAATTTCGAGATTTATGTGATAGTTATCCCAAGTCTTTTTTTCTATTCATTTCCTTTTCTGAATATTCGCCCGTATGGGTTTTTTTTGCTTTTGGGCCTATCTCTTTTTAGTTATTTCTTTGTTTCTCGTGGCAAGTCTCGATTAAATATTAATACTGCGAGTCTTTTTGACGTTGTTTTGATTGGACTGTTGTCTGCAATTATTGGTGGACGGCTTTTTTATCTTCTTGAAATTTCATCAGCATTGTTCTCAACAACAAATTCGTTTGATGTTCAATCTGGGGGGCTTTCGATTATTGGGGCACTTATTGTTGTGCCAATTTTTCTCTATTTTTATTCTTGGGTTAAGCGTATTTCGTTCTTACGATTATTAGATGAAATTTGTTTATATGCGCCCATCCTAGACATTTTTGGCCGGCTGGGATGTTTGTTTGCAGGTTGCTGCTATGGTGCTTTGCAAGAATCATCTTGGTCGATTATGTATTGTTCTGATAATTTCCTGGCACCACAAAATGTTCAGTTACTTCCTATTCAATTTTTATTTGCAGTCGCCTTTTTTGTAGTGCTTGGTATCTTACAAGGGGTAGGTGTGATGCTTGAAAGAAGTGGCAAATATAATTCAGGGATTATTTCAGGGATTTATTTTTTCTCAGCAGCCGCCATTCGCTTTGTATTAGATTTTTGGCGTGGCGACAGGTTGCCATCGTGGTATTTAGGGATTACCGGCTATCAGTTTTTAAGCCTTGGTATCTTAGTTATTTCGGGCATATTTTTTTCATATCGCCTTTATTCAAAACAGAAGATTTAAAGAGGTTTTTTTGACACTATTCGATTGGATTAAGCAGCAGGTTTCTATTGTTGATGTGGTGGGACAATATGTTCGCCTTGTTCGCCTTGGAAATTATTTTAAAGCATCGTGTATTTTTCATTCAGAAACGGATGCATCATTCACGGTAAGTCCTGATAAGGGCATTTTCTATTGTTTTGGATGCCATGCAACGGGGGATGCCATTTCGTTTGTTGCAAAGGTTGAGCATCTTTCTCAGGCTGAAGCGGTGAAGTTGATTGTTGATCGAGCAGGGCTTACGATCCCAGAGGCCTTGCGAACGTCTTTTTCTCCTCAGGATGAAGTTGCTAAAAAAGATTATTTTGCGGTGTGCGCCTTTTTTGAAAGCTGGAATGCGTTGCAATTGCAAAAATCATCTCAGGCGACAGCTTATTTGCACAAGCGTGGCGTGACTGATGAGCTGTGTCGTGAATTTAATCTTGGGTACTTTCCCGGTGGTCAGGAATCATTACAATCCTTGATTCGTGCTGCGCACTCAAAAGGGCTTTTGGCTAAGCATTTTATTGATGCGGGTATTTTGGTTCAGTCTTCTACAACGCTTTACCATTCGCCATTTGAAGAGCGAATAATGTTTCCTATTTATGAGCCATCGGGACGTTGTGTGGGGTTTGGTGGAAGAATTTTCAGGGATGGCGACTCTCGTCCTAAATATTATAATTCTCGAGAATCTGATTACTTTTTAAAAAGGCAGCTTCTTTTTGGTTATCACAAAGCAAAAAATTACTTTTCAAAATCAGAGTGTGCGTTTATTGTTGAAGGCTATCTTGATGCAATAATGCTTTTTGGCGCAGGAGTCAAAGAGGTTGTTGCAACCTTGGGGACAGCCTGTTCGCAGGAACATTTAAAATTATTATCTCGATTCGTGCGCAAAGTTTATGTGGTTTACGATGGGGACAAGGCTGGCCAGAAGGCAACATTACGTTTGGCTGAGCATTGCTGGGATGTAAATTTAGAATTATATGTAATTTCCCTTGCAGCAGGGCTTGATCCAGCTTCTTTTGTTCAATCTGGCGGAGATTCACTGGCGCTTGTAAATTCTGCAATGGATATTTTCACATTCTTTATCAGGTCTGTTTCAACTGATTTTATGAAAAAAACATTAAGTGAAAAAATGGAAATCGGGCAGCGTATTGCGGCGGTTATTTCTAAAATCCCAAATAAATTTAAGCAAGATCTGCTTGTTCATCAAGCGGCAAAAGCTTTGCAGGTGCAAGAAGTTTCTTTGCGAGAACTTGTTTCAAAAGTTAAAAATAGCGAAACTCAAGAACCATTGGCCGTGCAAGCAGCGTCTGTTGATGCAGCTAAGGCGGTAAATCTAAAAATTGATTTAGCACAAAACAACTTGCGCGATGTTCAAGAGAAAATTATTGGCGCAATTTTGTGTGATTATAAAAAAAATAATTTATTGGAATTAGTCGATTCACGCGTAGAGCATTTTTTCGATGCTGATATTATCAGCGTTTTGCAAAAGGCTCGGTCATGTGAAATTGATTCGCAGGAAAGTTTTAATCTTTTTTTGAATGGTCTTGATGAAGATCAAAAAAATTGGGTGATGCGCTCGTCTTTAGCTTTTGATAGTTCATTGAGCCGTGGAGAGTTTTTGAGTTTAATTCTTACATTCTGCAGGCAGCGGTGGAAAACGATTATTCTTCAATTTAAGCAGGATCCTGCGGCCGCACATGATTATCAGCTAATGAGGGATTTATTGGCATCTTTATCGGGTAGATAAAACCACAATAAGATTCTTGTGGGCTATTAAAAAATAGAGTGGTTAGGTATTATAAACGAATACGTATGTTTAAAAATGTATGATTCAAATCTGCGCTATAGTTTTTCAACGTCAGTCGGTATTTGTGTATGCAATAAGGGTATGAAATGAAGAAAAACGAAACTTCTCGTGTATCAGCAGTAAAAAAAGATACAGCTGAGATAACTGTTAAGAAAATAGTTAAAAAAACATCTGTTGCAAAAAGTCCAACTAAGGCTTCTGGTGGCAGATTAGGGCATGATGCGGCTCTTAAGCGCACGCTTGAAATGTCAACTAAAGATGCGAGCCGTCAGCATCGTGTAAGTCTTAAAGAAATCGAAAAACCGCTTGATGCGTTGATCGAAAAAGGTATTACCGATGGGCTTTTAACACTAGAAGAAGTTGGAACTTTCATCCAAAAGCATCGCCTTGCTGAAGAAGAAGCGTCAGAGCTTTTGGCACATTTTGAACGAGAAAATATTAATCTTGTTTCGGCTGAAGAGCTTGAAATGGATGGCGGATCTTATGATGTTCTAGGAACTGATGATGACACCGACGGTTTTGGTGCGGGGTATCAGAAAGCGCTAGAAGCCACCATGGATGAGCTTGATTCTGTTGAAGATGAAGAGCTTCGAGATGATGAAGATGCCGCTCCTGAAAAAGAAATTGATAAAATCAGAAGTTTAGCAGAACCGAGCCAACTCAATGATCCAGTTAAATTATATTTGAGAGAAATTGGCCGGATTCCATTGCTGAATAAAGTTACCGAAAAAGTAATTGCAGACAAAATAGCCGAAGCAAAACGTGTTTCGCTTGAGGTAATCAGTAACTTTCCGTTTGTGACTAAAGAGCTTTTGAGTATTGTTGATCGAATTAAACGAGATCCGTTTTTTCTCAAAGAGCTTATTCAGTTTTCTGATTATAACGAAGACAACATGCCAAAACTTGAAGAAGAGCGTGACGCACTTTTAGAGAAAATTGATGTTGTTCAAAAATTAGTTGATCGAGAAGAGCAAATTTATCGAAGCTTTCGTCAATTCTTAGCTGAACCTGGCAAAAAAGAAGAGATGCTTTCAGAAGTTGAAAAAAACAAACAAGCAATCTCTTTGGCTATTCGTAAAATTAAGTTCTCGAATCGTCAGATCAAAAAATTTGGCAAACGGATTGAACGATTTGTTGCCAAACTTCGAGAGCGGGAGCTGGAAGCTAAAAAGTTTGATGAACAATTGGCTTTCTATAAAGGGTTAAAAAATCCTAAAGCTGACGATCTTGCAAAAATCGAGGAACTTACACAAACTGTTCGTGCTGATGTAAAAACTACCAAGAAAATAGAGGCTGAAGCAGGGATTTCACGAGATCGCATAATTTCGTTGTATGAAGTCTTTTTCCGCGCACAAATTCTTGATAAAAAGACAAAAGATGCTCTTGCTGAAGCTAACTTTAGATTGGTTGTGAATTTAGCTAAAAAATATATCAATCGCGGGCTGCATTTTCTTGATTTGATTCAAGAAGGAAACATTGGATTGCTCAAAGCCGTTGAAAAGTTTGAATTTGAACGTGGATTTAAGTTCTCAACGTATGCAACGTGGTGGATCAGACAAGCGATTAACAGAGCAATTGCTGATCAATCGCGAACAATTCGTGTACCTGTTCACATGGTTGAAACACTGACAAAAATTAACAAACTTACGCGTATTGCAATTCAAGAAACAGGTAAAGAGCCGTCATATGCTCAGCTTGCAAAAGAATTAAATATCGATGAAAAAAAGATTAAAAATATTATCAAAATTTCCAAAGAGCCTGTTTCTCTTGAAACACCGATGGGTGATGGCGATGATACTTATCTTAAAGATTTCTTGCCTGACGAAAATGATTACACGCCAGTTGATGCTGTTGTGAATGATGATCTAAAGGAACGCGTGCGCGAAGTTCTTAAAACATTGGCTCCAAGAGAAGAAAAAGTTCTCAAGATGCGTTTTGGAATCGACGTTGCATCTGAACACACCTTGGAAGAGGTCGGTAAAGACTTTGCGGTGACTCGTGAACGTATCAGACAAATCGAAGTTAAAGCTTTGAGAAAGTTACGTCATCCGTCTCGTAGCAAAAAGTTACGTTCATTCTTTGATAAAGATTTGAATGCACAGCTTGGCGAGGGCGACATCGAGGGTGACTCTGATGGTGCCTTTGACGACGATATTTGATTAAAAAGAAAGGTTTTTTATGAAAATTCTTCATGTGATATCAAACTTAGGGATTGGTGGAGCTGAGATTTTTCTAAAAAACCTTATTGCATCCTGGCCATCAAAAAGTGATCAGCATTATGTTATTTCGTTTCACAATGGCGAAGTTGCAGATGCTTTACGGCAGAGTGGCATTTCGGTTGAAATTCTTTTAACATCTGGCTCAACATCTATTTTTTTCTTTGGAGCCGCGTTTTGGCAGCTCTCAAAAAAGATTGATGAAATTGAGCCAGATGTTGTTGTTTCATCATTGTGGGCAGCAAATATCATCTGTCGAATGCTCTGTTTTTCTAAAAAAATACCTTCATTTTCAATCTTGCATAACAATACGTCTTTTCTTGGATTTTTTAAAAAATATTTAGATGTGGCAACTCTTTTTGCTTTTCAGGGCACGGCGGTTGCTGTTTCGCATTCTGTGAAAAAATCGTATCAAGAATTATTTATTTTTGGTGGTTCACTTAAGAAAAAAATAAAGGTCATACAAAATGGTGTTGATGTTGATCGATTAGTGGCTGGGCTTGAGCAAAATAGCTTGCGGCATCATTTTGGTTTGCATCGGCGAGTATTTGTTTTTGGTGCGGTGGGGCGATTGATTCCCTCAAAGGGATTTAAGAATCTTATTTTGGCGTTCAATCGTTTTCTTCAGGAAAACTTTGAAGATATTCAAGATGATGAATTAAAACCAATGCTGTGTATCGTTGGCGATGGCCCTGAGCGTGAATTTTTGAAAAAAATGGTTGAGGATCTTGTGCTCAAAAAGCACGTTATTTTTTGCGGCAATCAAAGCAAGGTTGAGCAACTATACTATGGATTCTCTTCATATATTTCATCGTCTGTGAACGAAGGGCAGTCGCTTGCACTGTTGGAAGCAATGGCAATCGGGCTGCCAGTTATTGTCACATCAGCCAGCGAGGGTGAATTATTTACCTGCGATCTTGATGGGATTGTCCTTGAATCGGGCGAAATTGCCGAAATTGCCTTTGGTATGCTCAAAATGTATACCGAGTATCAATTATTTGCTCCTCATGCGAAAAAAAGATCTCTTGCGATAAGGGCTTGCTATTCAATTGCTCGGACAGCTGAAGAGTACGCAAGTTTCATTTTAGATCTAATGGGCTAACTAAAAAGCACCGTATTATTTAATTGAATTCTGATATTTCATCGATGAGTTCACGTTTGAAATTGGCAAGAAGTTCAACGTGCTCTTTGTATGATTCAAGATTTGTTTTACTCAAATCATTTTCTGTGTATTCAAAGTGAGATAAGTCTTCAAAGAGACTAGTTATTTTTTTTACGAGTTCTTCGGGCATATGATGTTTATACGTCGTATAAAAACGCTTGAGTTGTTCTTTGATAATAGCGACATAAAAGTCTGGTTTTGATTCTGATTCAATTAAAATCATGAGTATTCCTAAGAGCATAAATGAAAGACTTCCCATGGTGCAAAGTAGGAAAAAGGGTTCATCTCGCAGGTCTTTTGAGAGCAGACACACTATCGGAAAGAATAAAGAGATTCCTACAATAAATTTCCCAACAAAAATCTGCTCAGCTCGAGCCTCATCTATGCTTGAAGGCGCTAAGATGAATAGATTTTTAAAGATATTTTTGCTGTAGTATTTATATATTTTTAGTGTTAGTAGTTTCCAGAGGGCAGTTTTTTCTTCTGGTGAAGTACTTGAGAATATTATTTTATATATAATTTTTTCGATCAAGGTGCTGACGATTTCAGGTTTTTTAATACGGCTTTTGTTTAATGTGGAAAAAATAGCGTCTTCTAGGGCAGCACTTAAAATTTCTTGTTTTATGTGCATAAAAGATAAGTGTTTAATTTGTTCGCCGAAAAGATTTAAGTCTTCTGACAAAGAAAATAATCGTTCACTATTTGTTGTATGCCCCAACTGTTTAAATAGATGAAGTTTGTCAAGATTTGTTAGTGGAATAGTGCTGTGATAATTATAATGACGTGCATTATCATATGATGGTAAAATTAACGATTCCAGGTTCTTTAGCGGTATTTTTTTCTTGCCATACTGTCGCAATTTTTCAAGAGAAATTTCATCCGGCTTTATAATATAATGAGCATAATTAGTATCAAATCTTTCTTTAATAACAACTTCACTCGGGGTATTAGAGAAAAAAGACAACATCTTTTCAGTAAAGGGCGAGTCTTTTATCTTGTCTTTTGTAAAAAAGTTAATTCGTCCATTGTGACTGAGTGAGTGCTTTAGACTTAATGATCCATAGATACTCGCAGGAAGTGTTGCAGATCCTTCGCCGTTTATAGCAATTTTATGTATAGATTTAATTTCTGAGTCAGGAATTACAACATCGCCAGAACCTAAAATATTGATATCAATTATTGAAAGTATATTTTTTTCAACATGCACCCGGCCACCCGTGATCAGATTTAAATACAAATTCATTTCTGTTTCAGATTCACTTGTTTTGATCAAAAGCGATCCCTTGCTACTCAAAAAAGCTTCAATGTTTGATACTTCAGGGATTTCAAGTATAATCGGTGTTTTTTGCTCTAAATCTTTGGTTTGTTCGAGAACAAATGTTTGAAGTCCAGAAACTTTATCGTTTTTGACGTAGCAATGAATTTTGTCTGCATATTCTTTGGGCGCGGTCAAAAATGCTTGTGTGGACTTGGTAAAAGACAGAACAATATGCAGATCTTTAGAAATAACTTTGCAGTTTTCAGCATCCGCAAAGTCGTAGGTTATTGTTGTTCCCTTGGTATTTGATTGTAGTAAGAATAGGCAAAATACTAAGAGAAGAAGGATATTAAATTGTTTCATTGGTTAGTTTGATTAATAATCTAAAAACATATGATCATTTTAGCAGAATAAGATGTTTTTGGGTTATGAGCTGTTTACGAAAAAAAAGTGGGGTTTTGGGCAAAAACTGTCATTTCATATTGAAATAAAGAAAAAGGCTCATGACGTTAATCACAAGCCTTTTTTTAGAATAAAGTTAATTATTTTAATTTATGAGGAATGTTTTGGTCTTCTGTGTCTTCGTCTTCACCTGTCGCTTCAATCAGAGAAAGATCTTTTGAAGCCTGAACTTGAGTTGCGTCACAATCATTGGCGCCACAGCAATCGTCTTTATCGAATATGTTCATGAACCAGCATTTTACAGAGCACCATGTGTCAGTTATTTTTTGGAATAATGTTTTCTCTGCAATAACTGATTTCTTCTGTTTTGTCTGCTTTTGTTCTAGTTGGTTGCAACACGAACCGCAATCATTGTCTTGATTGACAAGGGCGGTTAGGGCTTCTTGCTTGTGTTGAGTGTGAGCATTGATTGAAATACCTGCAAGGCCAAGCACGAGCATTAGTTTTAATGAGATTTTCATAAAATTCCTTTATTTATTATTTATTTTCAGTGGTTTCGTCAGTGGTTCCAGTATCGGTAGTCGTTATTTCGGTGATCCAATCATTAAAGTCTTTATTGAGCGCGTCTGCGTTTTCAGAGGCTTTTTGCATAACTTTTTGGAGTTTTTCAAAACTTGAGAATGTAATATTTATTGAATCATCAGGTGCGGCAGCAGCAGATTCTGTAGGAGTTTCTTCTGGCGCCGCCTCTGAGTCTGTTTTTGTATCAACCTTTACTTCAGTGTCACTTTTTTCATCAGCGGCACTGAGTTTCTGGATGGTAATTGTTACGGATAATAATATTCCAACTGATAAGAGAAGTTTTTTCAAATAACTGTTTTTCATTCTGGTTTTTCCTTGAAATCATGGCTTTTAATGCACCAATCTCTTATTAGTCTAGTTGATTCATTTGCGCAGAGTAAATATTCAGTCAGAAATTTTAATTAAAAAAACTACTTGCCATGCCATGAAGGATGCGTTGGAATAATATTGAAATGTATCATTAATTCAATTATTTCAAGGGTACAGGTTCGCATATTGAGTGTTTTGTCTGGGTATCCACTGTGTAATGATCCACTGTGCTGTTCATTTGAATGCGGGCTAAAGGTTCTAAAAAGAATCGTTCGAGATGTATTTTCCGCAACAAAGGAGCCAAGAAGCTTTCCGACTCCAAGGGGGCTGTCGAGTTCTTCAAAAACAAAAATAGCAGAATAAGAGTGAAGTATTTTTAAGAGAGCTTCTGTATTAAATGGTTTTACCGTATGCATACTGATGAGGGATCCTGAATATCCATAAGACTCAAGATAGAGCTTCGCTTGAAGAGCTTTTGACAAGCCATTTCCAATGCCGATACAGGCAACTTGAGAGCCTTTTGAATACACAAGGGGCATTGAAAGTTGAGCTGCATCTTTTGTTTCGGTTTCTATGGGATAGCTCGTGAGTGTATCAATGTGAACATAGAATGACTTTTTTGACATGAATACCTGTGAAAGCAGGCTGCCAATTTCTTGTCTGGTTGCAGGAACAACGATGTTAAGATTTGGAATGGTATAATTGAGGGCAATTTCAGGCCTGAAACTTCCCCATTTGGTTTCTTCAAAGGGAATGCCAATGATAATAAAAGGGTGTGTTTTATTGAAAATTTCTGTAACGAGTTGCTCATACCAGCGAACAATAAAATTGGGAATATTAACGCACAGAATAACACTTTTTTTTTGAGCTAAAAGTGAGGCGCAAATACTCAGCGTTGAAGATTCGTTTTTATTGATATCTGTGAAGCGATCTTGGAAATCATCAGCTATTTTTTTGAAATCAGGATTCTTTTTTAGATCTGCAAAAATAAATAATGAATTATTCTTATGTAATAAATCATAAAGTTCTGAAAATAGTGTTGATTTCATAATATCGCTGTTTCCTGTGAAGTATTAAAGATAGGTTTGAACCTTGTTTCTTTGGTCAAGTCGGTGATCTTCGTAAAGTAATTGGTTTTTTAAAAACCAATCGAAAGTCTCTTTGAGGCCAACTGCAAGCTCTTTTTGCGCAGGAAGAAGAGCTTGCCATAGCGAATTGACGTTTGTTTGATCAGAAAAACAGTTTCCTGAAGATTCTATAGAGTATCCAATATCAGAATACAAATTCCAATCAACCGTTACGTTGTGCTGCCAAATTTCTTCAAAAATTTTAACAATGTCTCTCAGTCTGTGCGAGTGACCAGATCCTGCGTTGAATACAAAGTTATTTGTTGGTTGTTGGTTGATAACGGTGAGGTAAATATTAACTAAGTCATCGATATGAATGAAATCATAGGCGGCATTTGCATAATAATGATTAAAATTTACATCAATCATCGTATTGATAAAAAGTTTTGAAAAGAATGAGTATTTACTTTGATATGGCCCATAGGGAACAAAGGGACGAATCGTATAAATAGGAAGATTTGAAAGCTTTGCTTCTTTCGTGCAGTACATTGTGGCTGAGGCTTTTGAAATACCAAAATGCGATAATGGTTCTAATGTGGTTGTTTCAGAAAGTGCCTGTGGCTTTCTACCATATTCTTGAAATGAACCGGTGTTGATAAAGCAGGCAAATCCAACTTCTTTTGCTTGTTTCATCAAAATTAACAGATTAAAGAAATTTTGGTCATAAATTTCATCAACGTTAACGTCACCAGGATTCTCTCCATAAGAAACGGTATTTATAATGACAGATGCTTTTATTCTATTTAATACATCAAAAACTTCTTGAGGTTCTGAAAGATTTGGGTTGTGGATTCTGACTGACAGCATGAGATCTTTGATTCGCCATAAATTGAGCGGATCAAGGGTAATGAGGTGAACTTCGCGGCCTTCTTTTACCAACCTTCTTGCAAGACTAGCACCGATGAAAGTTTCTCCACCTACAATGAGAAATCTCTTCATATTTCCAGATCCTTCCAAATAGTTTGAATTCATTTATGAGCAAATTATTTATTGTAATTCGATTAGAAGTTTACCTTGTTTTAAAGGCTTGTCATAGATTTGAAAATTTGAATTCTAAAATCTATAAAATTTGAGCGTTAAACTTTAGCTAAAAGTGTTTTGTTTTGCGGTCCAAGCTGGTCTTTTATGAGTTTTAAATACAGTCCTTTTGGCTTTTCAATAAGACTATCATGATGTCCATCTTCAATAATTGAGCCATTCTGAAAGACTAAAATTCGATCCAAATGGATGAGTGTTGAAAATTTATGCACAATAATTATGGTTGTTTTGCCTTTAATAAATTCATTTAAGGTATTTTGCAGTCGATGCTCTGTGATGCCATCAAGCGCTGCTGTTGCTTCATCAAGGATAATAATTGGGCTATTTCTGATGAAAATACGCGCCAATATGATTCTTTGGCATTGCCCAGAGGAGAGGCTGATATCATGTTCGCCAATAATGGTTTCATAGCCAAAGGGGAGCTTTGAGATAAATGAGTGAGCCTCAGCTTTTTTGGCCGCTTCAATGATTTCTTCGTTTGATGCGTTAAGTTTACCGTAAGAGATGTTCTCTCTGATGCTGCGATGAAACAGATAGAGTGATTGCGGGACAATGCTAATGGCTTCGCGCAGTGAGCTTTCGATGACAGACGAAATGTCTTGGCCATCAATATAAATTTCTCCTGATTGGGGATCAAAAAGGCGTGAGAGCAAATTGATAAAGGTTGTTTTTCCACTCCCCGAGGGACCCACTAACCCAATTTTTTCGCCGCCATTAATTTTGATTGATTGGTTTTTGAGTACAGGTTTTTTGGGATTGTATCCGTATGAAATATTTTTAACATCAATCGTACCGTTTCTTATGCAGAGTTCGTTTGTGCCCGTTATTTTTTGAGGAAGGCTTTCTGCCGTGATAATAGAGAGTGATTCTTTGCATGAGCCAATCATCTGAGCGAGCCTTGATAGATCAAGGGTAAATGAGCTTGAGTAGCTGACAATCGTTTGGCTGAGTGTAAGAACGAGCGCGCAATCGCCGATAGTTATGGCAGATTTTTGTTGAAGCTTAAAAAGCAGGGCAATGACGCTTGCGGTGAATGAAACCCAGACAACATCTTGGAAGAATCTTACACAAAACGAAAACCGCTGAAGAGCCTTTTCTTCAGCGGCAGTATTTTTAAGGTAATTGTTCAATGTCTGGCTCTCGTAGGCTTGTCTTGAGAAAAATTTGATGCACTGATTATTGGTTATGCAGTCGGTCAATCGTTCAAGGGCTAACATTCTTTGGCCTGAACACTTTTGAGAACGCAACGCAATGTGTTCTTGTAAAAAATAACTTCCTGCAACGTAGGCCACAAACCAAGTGATTAACAGCGCTGCGATCCATTTGTGGATCATGGCGAGTGTTATTATTGAAAAAATAATTAAACAGGAAGTGTACAAAATTGATTCAGTAATAATTTGAATTATTTGTTCAGCGCTGGTTGCCATTTCTGAAATGCGATGTGATGTGCCGCCAGCAAAGTCTCGGCCCCCTTGGCTTTGCGGTGTTGAAATTGAGTGCGCGGCCATATCTTTGACGATATTTGCTTTAAGATCAGCATTTGCGCTGTGCATCAAAAAACTACTGAGCCGCCAAAAAAAGTTTTCAACAGAGCTCCACGAGAAATAAATAATAATTAAGAGTGCGGGACTAAATGCAGGCGTCATTTTTTCGTTGATAGCATTGAACGAGTCAATAATGATTTTGATGATGTAGCTATCTATTGATGGCGCTATACCTGAAAAGAGAATGAAAGTATTTGCAAAGCTATATTTAACAATGTTTTTTTTAACAAAACGCCAGATGAAACTTGGAAGATTGTGTGGTAATCCATTGTTTTGCATAACTTTTATCTCGCTTATTCTAGTGCGAAAAATGCGTTAGGGACATATTCAAACTCTACACTATTTTCTCGCGGGTAGACAAATATTGCGTCGAATCTAAAAATAAGGTCTGTGAAAAGCTTACGTTCTGAAATGTATTGTTTGGCCGCCAAAAAGATCTTACGTTGTTTTGATGGGGTGATGAGTTGGGATGCATGAAAATAATTTGTTTTACGTGTTTTTACTTCAACAAAGACAATGGTTGAGTCTTTTTGAGCGATGATATCGATTTCTCCGCGCAACGTTTTGTAGTTGAACTCCAAAATGGTAAAGCCCTGTTTCTTGAGAAACAGGGCTGCATCTTTCTCTCCGCGAGATCCGGTAGCTAAATTATCTTTTCTGGTTGGCTTCATGCGAGTGTTCTGAGTTGGCTTTGAGCCATCTTTGAGTATGTAGATGTTGGATACTTGGTTTGCAGATCAGCAAATAGATTCTTTGCTAAATCAGTTTTCTTTTCTGCTTTGGCAAGCTTGTACTCAAGATATAAGCACTGCGGTTCAGCACCCTCAATTTTACCAACATATTTTTCCTTCATGGTCTCTAGGCGCGTTTTTGCAGAGGTCGTTTTTCCTTGCAAAAGATATGTTTCAAAAATATAAGAGTCTTTATTCAAGATTCTCGATTCACAGGTGCTCAGAATATCTTTAACATCATTTTGGTAGGTTTGATAGATAGGTCTATTTAGGTATCTTTGGCAAAGCTTCATGGTTTTTCGCGCTTCAGCAGTATCACATTCGCCACGCATTTTTACCGTTTGTTTGTATTGAGCGTTTATCGCCTGAAAGGTGGCCTCTTCCGTGTGTATGTCATTTGGAAAGAGCTTTGCGTAGTCTCTGTAGACACGGTATGAGAGTTGCATGTTATCCAGCTCTCCATAGAGTTTGCCAAGATCTAGTCGCCATGATTTTGCTAATGGATCATCCGCGTGTTGAATAACTAATTGTTCAAGAGCAAATACTTCCAGGTCTTTATTTTCAAGTTCTTTGGCGTGTGTACGTTTCTGGAGTAAATCGTCCTTGGTAAGTGTTTTTCGTCCTTCGGGGGTTTGTTTACTTTGTGTTTTGTCATGGCAGCCACTGGCTCCAATGAGAAACAGTGCAAGAAATGCTAGGTGGAGTCTTGAATCAAAAAATAACATACAGATCTCTTTCTCAGTATTCTTTATAACGGTTAGTAGTCTAAGATTATTTTAGATCTTTACAAGAGCATTCCAGCCTTCTGGAGACTCTGTTAATTCTACCTCTGCCTCGCCGTCTTCGATATTGACCAGTTCTGCCTGACAAACACCCGCTAAAATTGTTTTATGTGTTTTGTTGAATATCTTGAGTGAGGCTGTTGGCACAATAAGCGTCAATGAATGCAAAGCTGTTTTGAGAGACAATGAGCGTTCGCTCTTGAGCTTTCTCACGCTTGCAACCGCTGCAACAACGGCATCAATAGTTTCAGTCTCAGGCCCTTTTGGATATCCAGAAAGTAATTGTTCCTTCCAGGTGTGATTATGAATTGATGGAATTCCTTCGTGTTTTCTAAAGGTATCTTGGTATAAGGTGTCGGTAATGTGTGGAACTATTGGTGCAAACATTTTGAGCAAATGAAGACCAACAACATACATTGTTTTTCTGGTCTCAGCGATCAGTTCTTCAGGATGATTTTGCGGATTAAAAAAGCGATGTTTTACGAGTTCCAAGAAATTATCACAGTAAATGTTCCAGAGGAATTTTTCCGCAACTTCAAGCGCGTGGTGATAATCATAGGCTTCAAAGGCTTTAAGGTACTCGCTGTAGGTGGTGCTTAAATTATGCATGAGCCATCTATTGAGTGGATCTGTTGCACACAGTTCATTGGTTTTTGAGTACGATCCTGCAATGTGTTCTTGGCTGAACTTAAATGCGTTCCATAATTTTGTAACGAGTCTGCGTCCAATTTTTAATTGATCTTCGTTAAATAAAATATCGGTTCCAAGTTTGCCACTGGCTGCCCAGTATCTGATTGCATCAGATGAATAGGTCGCCATGAGGTTGATTGGATCTAATAGGGCATTGCCCTTTGATTTTGAGAATTTTTCTCCACGGCCAGCAAGAGCGTGCCCTGAAATTACAATTTCTTTCCATGGAATAGCGCCGTGGTGGTAATGAGATTTTACAATTGTTCCAAATGCCCATGTGCGAATGATGTCATGTGCCTGAGGGCGCATGCTCATGGGAAGAGAGATTGGGCTATTTGATGGCCAATGCGAGTTGATTTCTGGGGTAGCAGCAGACGTTGCCCAGGTATCCATGACATCGCTTTCACCTTTAAGGTTTTCCGATGAGCACTTTGGACACGTTTTTTCAGGGTATGAAGTTTCTTGTGGATCGATGGGAAGCATTGATTCATCTGCAACAATGATATGTTTGCAATCTAAGCAGTGCCACACAGGGAAGGGAACACCAAAAAAGCGTTGTCTTGAAATACACCAGTCCCATGAAAGATTGGTAACCCAGTCGATGTATCGCGCTTTCATGAATGCTGGTTTCCACTCAATTTCATCGGCTCTATCTAAAAATTCTTGTTTGTGCGACAAAAGCTCAATAAACCATTGGTTTAAGACGATGTATTCAATTTCTTTTTTGCAGCGTTCATCAACTTGTACGCGGTGCATGATTTTCTTTTGTTCAACGATGCATTCTGCGTCTTTGAGTAATTCTAAAATTTTTGCGCGTGCGTCATGAACTTTAAGTCCAGCAAGAGGGCCAGTGATTTCAGTCCATTTGCCGTCAAAGCCAATACTTTGAATAAACGGAAGGTTGTGTTCTTTAAACCAGGTGATATCTGTTTGGTCGCCAAAGGTGCAACACATAACAAGGCCAGTACCTTTTTCGATATCAACATGAGTTGAAGGTAAGATCGGAACCTGTTTGCCGTAAATGGGAGTCACAGCCATTTGTCCTGCAAGGTGCTGGTATCTGGTGTCAGCAGGGTTGTAAAACACCGCAACACAGGAAGCCAAAAGTTCTGGTCTAGTTGTTGCAATCAATAAATCTTTATCGGTTGAAGTTTTGAAAAGTATGGTTGAAAACAATGTTTCAACTTCAGTCGATTCAAGCAAAATTTGTGCGATAGTCGTTTGGCATGAGGTGCAATAGAGCGCTGGTTCAAATTTGCGGTACACATGGCCTTTTTTGTACAAATCAGCAAAAGAACGCTGGGAAACACGAGTGGCTTCGGGCGAAATGGTTGAGTAGGTGTGCTCCCAATTGATCGAGAGTCCCATGCGCATCCAGATGTCTTTGAACGTTGTGTGAGCTTCAAGCGTTTCCTTGAGGCAGAGCTTTATAAAATCACTGCGCCCCATGCGTCTGCCGCTGACGTTATTTTTTTTCTCAACATAGAGTTCGGTGGGAAGGCCGTTATCATCGTATCCCATAGGATAAAAGACATTCTTGCCTTGCATGCGTTTGAATCGCGCGATTAAATCGGTTTGAGTGTATGAAAAAATATGACCGATATGAAGTTTGCCAGAAATGGTAGGAGGCGGGGTATCGATCGTGAATTGGTTATCTGTTAATGCTGGGTTGAACTGGTAAATCTGCTCTTGTTCCCAGAGTTTTTGAATAGAGAGCTCAGACTGCTGTTCGTTATATTTATTAATATCCATAAAAACCTACACTTATGTGCCGCTGCTGTGTGCCATTATTGGCGTATTGCACGATATCCAAAAAGCTTAACAAAATATTGAATTACTGTAAAAAGAAGAAAAAGGGCCCTCAGGGCCCTTTTTAAGTTTCAAAAATTATTTTGTCGCAAATCGTCTAATTCGAGCATCTCTCATTGCTTGGCGTTGTTCATCGGCTTTTCTCTGGCGTTTCTCGGCGAGCGTTTCTACTTCAAATGGTGATTGCCAGTCTGGGGTAGCTGGAAAGAGTGAGTCGAGCTCAGTTGTTGCAGCGGTTGATGAAAATTAGATATTCATAAAATTAGTGTATAGCCCCTGTACTTTTCTACGTATCGGATCTTTAAATATACATCCTAGTATGAGTGCTAATATGAAAAATGAGTTCCGCCTTAAGAGCCCTTTTCTACTTGTTTGTATAGAATCTTTAAGTAGCTTCAGAACTTCGTCAGAAATATTTCCTGTTGCGGAAAAAAGGGTTATTTTTTTAGTATTGTAGGTCCAGTTCGTCTTCCAATATAAGTCAAGACCATTTCTGGTAAACCAAAGCCCCGATGGAAACGGTGATTGCCATGCATAAAATCGCCAATAGTTTGAACGATAAGATCCTTTTTTTTCTTGATCAGCAACACAGACCCCAATGAGCTCTGTGTCTGTTTTTATAAAAAAAAGCTCTTCTTTTAATCTTTCACTATAGAGTAAATCATTCAACTCTTTTGAAGCAGTAAGGTTTTTTGTGCGAGAAAAATAAGACTTTAATGCATTAATTTCTGACTCTGAAACAACTATTGTGGTTGGATTTAAATGTATGTTCTTTTCCGGTATGTCGATGTTTTGTAAGTATATTTCTACCGCCTCCCGCGTGTATTCATCAACCTTCGATGCATAAATAAGGTCATTTGTTATAGGTTCTATGCTGTTCATCGCAACGCAGGAGAGCTGAATAAAAAAAAGAATTGAAAATAAAGTTTTTCTGCAGATTAAGGTAAACATATGAAAACTCACAAAATTTTAAGATATTTTTCTAGTTTAAGTGGTTTTCTAGGAAAGAGATTATTCTTTATTCAGAGGAATAAAGATAAAGAAACTAATAAAAATAGCTGATTTATCTTTTCTTATAGAAATTATTTGCCGCAAGAATTTTATGAATGTTTTATTGAGATCTGGTTAGCATACAGCCGCCTTAAAGCTCTCATTCGTCCTGTTTGGGCTGTTTTTTGTGAACGTATTGTTTTCTTGGTATGCTTTATTTATTCGGCAATGGTTCTTTTGGATTTTTTATGAAATTAATATTATCAAATACTTTTTCGCGAAAAAAAGAGCAGTTTTCATCTCAGCAAGAAGGTCGTGTGAGCATGTATGTGTGTGGTATTACACCCTACAGCTTTTCGCACATTGGCCATGCGCGCGTCTATGTGACCTTTGATATTTTGCATCGTTTACTCAAAATGCAGGGAAAAGACGTTTTATACATTAGAAATTTTACTGACATTGAAGATAAGATTTTGGATCGCATTTTGCAGCCTCATACTGGCATTGAGCCTAAAATTAACACCTTTGTTGAACCCTTTATTAATGATTTTCATGCAGGACTTACCAAATTAAATTGTCTGCCGCCAACGCATGAACCACGAGTCACTGAAACTATTCCTGAAATTATCGATTTGATTGAGCGATTGATTACGCGCGGTCATGCCTACACGGTTTCTGGTGATGTCTATTTTGATATTGCCTCATACCCTGAGTACGGCAAACTTTCGTGTCATCCGCTTGAGAATATGATTGCAGGTTCTCGGGTAGATGTAGCTGATCAGAAACGTAATCCAGGAGATTTTGCGTTGTGGAAGGGCAATGTTGAAGGGCTTTATTGGAATTCTCCGTGGGGTTATGGTCGTCCGGGTTGGCATATTGAATGTTCGGCCATGATTTCAAAGCATACCAAGACGCTTGATATTCATGGTGGAGGCGCTGATTTGTTGTTTCCGCATCATGAAAATGAACGCGCACAGTCTGAGGCAGGATTTGGTTGCGAGCTCTCAAAATATTGGCTGCACGTTGAGTTTCTACTTATGAATAAAGAAAAAATGTCTAAATCTTTGGGCAATGTGATGTTGATGAAAGATGTGCTTGAAAAAAATAATCCGATGGCGTTTCGCTTTCTGATGTTGCAGCATGGATACAATAAATCGCTTAGTTATTCTGATGAAGACCTGCAGGCAGCGGGAAAAGCATTTGCGCGACTGAATGATTTGTTGTGGCAATCAGAATCGATTGATTCAGTTGATTTAATGAGTGTTGTTACAAAACAAGATTCAACATTTATCACGCAGGCTTTTGATGCCGTTTCTGATGATTTGGGAACTGCAAAAGCTATAGCACTTATTTTTGAAAATATTCATGAAATAAAGCAGTCTCTCAAATCGAAACAATTAGTTAAATCTTTTTGTGAACATTTCTTGGGATTGGTTTTTGCAAAACCAATCGAACAAGAAATTACTTCAGAAATGCATGAGCTCATTGCAGAGCGTGAACTTGCGCGTCAGCAGAAAGATTGGAAACGTGCTGATGATCTACGTGATCAGCTTGCGCGACTTGGATATTTGGTTCAAGATAAAAAGTAATAAGTTTTTTTAAATAGGTTTTTGTATGAATAAAGTATGTAAATATTTGATCTTTGGTATCTGTATGGTTTTTGGAACGCTGAGATCAGGTGATTTTGAGGGTTTTGCTCTATTAAGGTCAACAATCCCAGCAGAGCTTATTGCGCTCAAAAAATTTGTTTGTGATTCTTTTGATCCTGTAGACCATGATCTGTTGAGCAGACCTAGAAAAAAAATATTTAAGCGGCTGAGTGAAATTATGCGTGCGGGTTCATTTGAGTATGAGGGGAAGCGTGAGCATATTGTTGCACCTTTAATTTATTGTTGTTTACAGGATGCCCACAAAAATATTGATATAGAACATGCTCGTTTGTACGAGGCTATAAGTCAATTTATTAGCCGCTTTGAGTGGGTTTGTTCTCTTTCTAGAGTTATTTCGATTGAAGATGGAAAAAAAGTTTTCGCAGCCGTTTATTTGTTTGCACGAATTATAATGGATGGTTATTCAGATGATCAACGTTATGAACTTCTAAGAACGTTGATGAGCGCTGTCTATTCTTGGGTTAAACCTGCATAAAATATTTACTAAAAAATAGTTGTAACTAAAAAATGATCAAAGGGTGTAAGAAATTTCTTACACCCTTTGTGTTTAAATTGAGAATTTTATTCCAGTGAATTCATTACCGCTTCTGTTATAGCATCTTCTTGATGAAGCCTTAAGGCAACCTTTCGTGCTCGCAGGGCATTTGCTAGCGTGTCAACAACGTTCCAGGTGACGATTCCTGCATATGCTCCAAAGAGCCCTTGTCCGCAGATAATTGCAAAAAAGTAAGCGGCTGGTAGAAAGACGCCATAGGTTGTAATAACGCTCGCCATCATGAGAAAGCCGGTTTCTTTGGTGCCGTTGAGGTATCCTCTGAACATGAAATTTAACATTACAATGAATTGGTTGAAGGCCACAATTTTTATTAATGCGGCAGCATTTAATGCAACTTCCATATCATTAGGACTAAAAAATAGCGCTATTTTCTCAGCACTGAAAAAAACTCCGATCCCAAGTATGACAGAGCACGAAAGTGCTGTTCCCGCAACGCGTACGGCAACGTGCCATAACATCTTTTTCTCTCCTGCTCCCATGAGTTTTCCAATCAGTGATGACATGGTAAACATGAATGCAAGTCCTGGAATATACGACATGTTAAAGACTTGTCCTGCGACGTGAAATGATGCAATAGATGAATTACCCAACACCCCAAGCATTTTATTAAATATGAGCATGGCCAAAAGCCTGAAGCCTGAGTGCAATCCAACTCCCGCTGCTGTTTTGAAGTATTCACCTAAAACTAATCGAAATGATGTTGAAAGATTTCTAAAAAGATCTTTAAATCCTTTGAAGTAGAGAGAGCCGATCGAAAAAATGGTGGCGATTACGTAGGCTATAAAGGTTGCAAGTGCAATTCCTTTGATTCCCATGGGCTCAACGACCAGATTGATGGGAAGGCCAAAAAAATTGTGTTTAAATGATATGCCCCAGACAAAAACACAGTTGAGTCCAATATTAAACGATTGGGTGATAAGGGTGATAATTGTTGGAATCAGAACGCGATTAATGCTACGAAACATGCCGTCGATGACAAAGGTTGTAAATACAAATCCGCCGGAAGCCAAAATCCAGGGAAGATATTCGATTCCAAGACGTTGCACTTCAGGATCTTTTACAACGATTGAATAGACAAGAACCGAAATTGGTTTGCCAAAAACAATCAGAAGCACCCCAAGAATTGCGGAAATCGCAAGTCCGATACGGCCAACGTGATACATGTCTTCGTGCCTTTTTGCTCCAAAATATTCAGAGGCAATAATGGTTGTTCCAAGGCGAAGTCCCTCAAAAAATGCAACCATCATGCTCCATGTTATATGAGCAATAGATAGTGCGGCAATCGCAGAGGTTCCGATACCTCCAGCAAAATACATGTCAACGACGGTGACAATCATAAGAGTTGCTTGAGAGAGCAGTGTTGGGAAGGTGAGTTGAATAATTTTTTTTAAAGAGAAATCGTTTTTCATAATAAACCGCAATAGTGTAAAAATTTACAATAACTGTATCGCACGCATGGAGTATACATAAATTGTAGAAAAATACGCACAGTAATGAATATAGAACGCTGAAACAGAAATTATGAGGGTGTTACAAAAATTGAACTAGAAAAGCTTTTTGGCCACGGGCAGTGGTGGATAAGTTTTTGAATGTGGTTGTAGGTTGCGCATCGCAAAAAGAGATGTCTGGTTTCAATCCCTGCAATTTTTTTGATAATTGGTTCAACGGGACCCAGCTGTCTGATCGGTAAATTATTTTCCTGAATTACTTTCTGAAGCATGTTTTTGTACATGCTGATTTCATGATTGAGTTTGAGTTCATTTTTGTTGATGAATTCGATTTGAACGAGTCTGCCAAATGGTGGATACGAAAGTTCTCGGCGAGCTTCTAATTCTTTGATGCAAAAATCAGGGTAACGTTCTTCACTGATGTATGAAAAAAGTTCATCATCGCTCATTGATTGAATAATAACTTCACTCGATTCATGTTCTCTGCCGGCTCTTCCGGCAACCTGAATAAGTTTTTGTAAAACGGTTTCTCTCGTGTGATAATCGGGAATAGAAAGGCCAAGATCAGCCCAAATAACACCGACTAAGGTAACCTTGGGAAAGTGATATCCTTTGGTGATGAGTTGTGTGCCAATAAGAATGTCAATTTCACCATTTTTAAATTGTCTTGCTTGTTCAAGCCACTCACGTTTCTTTTTCGTGGAATCTAGATCGGCTCGTGCGATGGAGGCTGCTGGAAACATTTTTTTTATAATGGTTGCAAGCTGTTGAGTTCCAATACCTTTCATCAGAAGAGGTTTTTCTGATTTTTTGCAGGTTGGGCAGATCGTTGGCACCGGACATGAAAAGCCACAGTAGTGACATGAAAGATAGAAGGAATCAATGTTTTTTTCGTGCGGTGTCAGCGTGACAGAGCATTCGGTGCAATTAACAAAGTTTCCGCATTCATTGCATTGCGCAGAAAAACTGTATCCACGCCGATTGAGGTATAAAATTATTTGTTCTTTGTTTTCAAGCCGTTTTTTTATTGCAAGTTCGAGCTCTCGAGTGATCCAAAATGAGCCGCGCTTTCTAGAATTTTCCTTGAGTGACGCTTTAATAATTGTGGGGAATTTTCCCTTAAATCGTTTATTCAGGGTGCATTTGATTATTTGGTTATTTTCAACGCGTTGTAAGGTTGAAAGCGAAGGGGTCGCCGACCCCAGAACAATAGGGCACTGATAAATTTGTGCTCGCCAGAGCGCCATTTCTTTAGAGTTTATTTTAGGATGTCTTTTTTCCTGAAATCCTCGTTCGTGCTCTTCGTCGATGATAATTAATCCAAGATTGCTGATGGGCAGTAGCACCGGCAAATGTACGCCAATAATTATGACCTGTTTATTAGTGAGTAATTGTTGCCAGAGCATTTTTTTATCAGAAACTTTGGTGCTTGAGTGAAATGAAAAAACTGAACTTGCACAACTCAATTGTGATTTGAAAATAGCTTCAAACTGGAGCGCTAGTGTGACCTCTGGAAAAAGACATAATGTGCTTTTCTTGAGTTCAAAGTTTTTCTCAATGAGCTTTTTGTAAATTTCTGTTTTGCCAGATCCGGTTACTCCGTGGAGTAAAAACGATTGGTTTGATTGGTTCTCAAGCGATGGCAAAATAGTATCAAGTGCCAGCTGTTGCTCGTCTGAGAGGGTTATTTTCTCGCAACTTTGCGAAGGTTTTGCAATCTCGTCTTCGGTGTCTTCAGGAGATGCTTGTAAGTGCCCCACAATGCGATGATGAAGATTTGTTGGATTGATGAAAAAAAAATCAGCTATTTTATTAATAAAACCATGATAGAGCTCGTCACCTGGCAAGGGAAAGAAGTGAGCAATTTCCTTTATTTCTTTAAAAGGCAACGCGGGATCAAGTTCTATTCTTTTAACCAGTGCGGGAATTTTTTGTGTTCTCAGCGGGACTTCTACAAAAGAGCCAACCTTGATTTTATCAATAAGGGTTAATGGTATTTTGTACCACAGCGGTTCACGCCAGCCAGAAAGAAGTAAAACTTGAGCAAACACATCTAATCGTCTTTAGGTCTTGCTGATGATCCTGCGCCTGCACCAGCTCCAGTGGTCGTACTTGATCTTCGAGAAGACATGCCTTTTTTTGATTTATGGTAAAGGCGGCGGAGACAAGAAAATAATCCACAGCAATCGGTATCTTCTTCAATTATAAAACCGCAGCGACCATTTCTGTAGAGCGTGTTACAAATTTTGCAGTCGACATATGCTATCGATTGATCTACAACCGTTGCTATGACAATTCTTCTTCCCCGTATGAAGCGATGTCTTTTTAATGCTGTATCTTCTGCTGCCAGCCTAGCTCTTTCATCGATTGAAAGCGCTGCAAACTCGGCGTCTGACAGGGTGTATGAAGTCAATGTTTCAAGGTGTGGCAATCTGTACTCTATACTAATTGTTCTGTTATCATTGTTTATCTGCTCATTGCGTCTTTGTAGGTGATACTTTAATGCTTCTTTGTTTTTCAGAAGATCAATAGTTTTGGGGTTATCAATACTGGTTTCTTCAATTGTTTCAACCGTCATCACAAAACCGCATTTATGGTCTTTTCTGTACGTTGCACATGCAGCGCATAATGGATATTCATTTGTCCCAGAGCCTTTTCTTTCTCGTAGCCTTTTGCCTGTTGAATCCGCGGCGAAAGCATGAGGACTTTGCTCAGTGAACCACAGATTGTCTGCAGGATCTGACTTTACAGCTGCAGTAATTCCATCAGCGATAAGCCTACCAAATGGAAGTACTCGAACCGTTTTTTTTGCAAACATGGGCACTATAAGTAACATAAAAAATACTAGAAAATATGACTTGAAATTCATGAAGTCTCCAATTTTTGTCTTGAAAAATAGATTGTGATATTAGCTGTAATGGTATCGCAAAAGACTTTTTTTATCCAGCCTGAATTATTTGGCGCCACCCCTGCGTCTTGAAAAAATTCAAAACACAGCGTTTTTCGATGTTTTAGAATGTTTTATTGAGAGCTGTTTTGAGCGGGAGTATACAGCTGCATCTTGAGATAGAGTGGTAACAATTTGAATACTGCAGGATCTTTCATTTGCCATTTTAAGAAACCATATTTGGCAATTGCCTTAATTGAGGCTAGTTCAAAATCATTTTCTATAAAAAAGGCACGATCTCCAAATGCTTCTCTGAGGACCTGACTATACATTGGTACAGCGTTACCTACAAAAAGTATTTTTTTATCAAAGGTTTTTTCTTTTAGGATATCAATCAGCGCATAAACTTTTGTGTAGCTTCGCTCCAAAAACTTTGTAACGACGCGTGCGCTTGGATTTGCTTCATAAATGCCGTAATAACATTCAACGTTGTATGCGTTTAAGAGAGTAACAAGGGTGAAGGGGAGATTTTTTTCTGGAAGTTCATTACTGTTTTCTAAAACGTCATATGCCAAAGTATTGAGCCCATCAACACCGAGTAATGGCTTTTTAAGCGCAAGGCCCAGTGCATTTGCGGTGCTGAGAAGAACGCGTAAAGAACCAAATGCACCTGGGCCTTGATCGAGAATTATCCCAGCAATATTACTTAAGTCTAAGTTATTTCTACTTAATAGTTCTATTGCAAGAGGCACCAGCGATGAGCTTGGCGTACGTTTGGTTTCAACAACAGAATCAACTATTTTTGAAGCTTGAGCCAAACCAATAGAAAGTTTTTTATAGCTACTTTGTAGTACCAAGAAGTTTTCATGCATAGGGATTACTCATCTTGATCTTTTGCGCGTTGTCTTTGATAAAACAAGCTAAAAGCATTTTCTTTAAGGCTGTTTTCTTTTTTCTCGACTACTTTACCACAATTTAAACATTTCCAACCTTTAAAGTTGATAAAGTGATTGAAAAAAGTTTGGGCTATCATTAAGCCTTCGCACTTTGGACATCTCATAAAAGTCTCCTCTTTTGTTATCATATAGCGACAAACAATTGTTAGATCTATTTGACGAGTAATTTATGCAAGTATTTTGATACGACGTATAAGCCTGGCTCTCCTTTACGGTAAATGATTGATTTGATTAAGATAAATAGTCTTCATTCGTTGCTCGTCTGAAGGCCTGTGCATCTAAGTAATTCTGTAAAATGAACGCAGCTGCTACCGCGTGCTCTTTGTTTTTGTCCATTTTTTTTGAAGAATTTTTTTCAGTCATTACACTTTGTGCGCGTTTGCTCGAGAGCCGTTCATCACAAAAGATATGATTAATTTTTTTTGATAGCTTTGCATTAAGCTCAGCCATGATTTCTTCACCTTGAAGGCGAGTCTTTGTTGTTTGGTCGCTAATAGTGCCCTTCATGGTCACTGGTAGGCCAATAATTATGAGTTCAATGCGTTCTTGCTTTATTAATTCAAACAATTCAGTTGCTATCGTTGTAGTAGTTGCTGTCTTGAATGGTCTGCAGGTCATTTGAAGTCCGTCTGAGAGAGCTATACCAATCCAGCGATCACCAAGATCGAGTCCTACGATTTTCATTGCGTCACACCTTTTATCATTAGAAACTTGTTTTTACAAGCATAAAATCATTTTCTATACTTTGCTAATCTCTCTGCCTTCTTAATTTTGGCCATTGTATGCAAAAAAAAGCCTCCAGTCTTGTACTTGTAGATGCCTCATCGTTGTTGTATCGAGCATTTTATGGTTTGAAACCACTGACAACATCAAAAGGGCAAGCCGTTCAGGCGGTGTATGGTTTTGTAAAATCATTGCGTCAAATTTTGGATCAATATGAGCCGTCGGCGATTGCCGTTGTGTGGGACAAAGGAGATTCAGGCCGGAAACAATTGTACCCTGATTACAAAAAAAATAGACAAGCAGCTCCATCTGATTTGCTCGAGCAGCGGCATGTTATTCAACGGTTGTGTGATGAAATAAAAATCCCACAAGTGAGCGTTGCAGGGTTTGAAGCTGATGATGTGATTTTTACCTTGGCGCATCAAAATAAAAATCAGATAGGTCATGTACTTGTTGTTTCGCCCGATAAAGATTTGCGTCAGATGGTGAGCGAATGGTGCACGGTGGTTGATCCAATTTATCGCAAAACATATGGTCCAGATGAATTTTTGAAAAAATATGAATTTTTACCAGAGCAGCTTTCAACTTATTTTGCGCTGCTTGGTGACTCGTCTGATGATATTCCAGGGGTTACCGGCATTGGTGACACGAGAGCGACAGCGCTTGTAAAACAATTTGGCAACCTAGATTCTTTGTATGAAAACATTAGTGATGTTTCGTCGGCATCAATTAAAAAAATGCTTGAAGTTGGAAAAGAAAATGCATTTATTTCACGAGAGCTTTTTACCTTGCAACAGGTGGAAAGCCTTTCAGTTGAGTTGAATCAATTGAGGTACGATTTTGCGCAGTGGAAAAATGGGTACAATACTTTTTTTGAACTAGAATTTAAATCATTATTGCCTTCAGGGTTTAAGCCTACACTTGCTCAGCATGAAGTTGCTGAAGATTGGCATGTTTGTGTGCTTAAAACAATTGAAGATTTGCATATTGCGTTTAAGCGTCTTGCTGATTCAGATATTTTGACGTTTGATACAGAAACGGTTGGTGTAAACAACATGACATCTCAGCTCATCGGATTCTCTCTGGCGAGTGATGCGGTTGAAGGATATTATGTTTCGCTTGTTCATGGGCATTGGGACTCTGAACAGATTGGCTTGATCAAAAAAGAATTAAAAAAATTATTAGATGATCACAAAGTTGTTGTTATGCACAATGCAAAATTTGATTTGCATGTGCTTTCAAATGCGGGAATCGAAATTTCTCGGTCGATTGATGATACCATGATTATGGCTGAGCTTTTGACAACAGCTGAAGATCAAAAAGTTGGACTCAAGGCGCTTTCTCAGCGAGTGCTTTCAGAACCCATGCAAGAATACAAGCAGGTGGTTGAGGGTTATGCCGATTTTCGTGATGTGCCCTTGGAAATTGCCGCGCGATATGCAACGCATGACGTTGTTCAAACATATAAATTGTATCAAATATTTGCGCGTCAGTTGCATGAAAAAAAAGAGCTTTTTGATTTGTATGAAAAAATTGAGCGGCCCTTAATTCAGTTGTTGTGCAAAATGGAGCGAGCAGGCATTTTGCTCGATACGAAATTTCTTAAGAATGTTGCAATCGATGTTATGTCAGCTATTCAAGTGGTTGATGCTAAAATTCAGTCATACCTTGATTCGGTTGGTTATGAGGGTGCGGCGTCATTTAATCCACTTTCTCCAAAGCAAGTTGGTGAGGTATTGTATACCTATTTAAAATTGAACCCACCACAAAAGACCGCTACTGGAAAGCTATCAACGAGTCGAGAAGTACTTGAACTGCTTTCTAAAATTCATCCATTCCCCGCACTTATTTTAGAGCAACGTGAGCTTTCAAAATTATTAAATACTTACTTGGATCCATTGCCGTTATTGGTTAATGAGAAAACAGGGCGAATTCATACTTCATATTCGCAGGTGGCTGTATCAACGGGACGGCTTGCGAGCTCTGAGCCTAATTTGCAAAATATTCCGGTCGTTGGAAATTTTGGCGCAGAAGTAAGGGGCGCATTTGTCGCCCCCGAGGGCTCTATGCTTCTTGGGTGTGACTATGCCCAGGTTGAGCTGCGTGTTTTGGCGCATTTGACGAAGGATCCTGTTTTATTGGCAGCATTTAAAAATAATGAAGATCCTCACCGCCAAATTGCGGCGCGATTATTTTCAAAGGCAGAGGCAGATGTTACTGCCGCTGAGCGTCAAATTGGTAAAAAAATCAACTTTAGTATCATTTATGGGTTAACGCCGTACGGATTGTCTCAAGATCTTAATATTTCGTTTAAAGATGCCAAAAAGTATGTGGAACAGTATTTTGAGCATTATCCTGCAGTTCGTCCGTGGATGGATGGCATTGAGCAGGCCGCTAAAGAAAAAGGTTATGTTGAAACGCTTTTTGGTCGTCGCAGATATGTTCCTGGGCTCAAAGAATCAAATAAAATTGTCTATGAAAGTTCCCGTAGAGTGGCGATTAATACCGTTGTTCAGGGAACGGCAGCTGATATTATCAAAAAAGCAATGCTCGATGCAGACCGTATTTTGGGTGAATCTGGCATTGGTGCGCGTATTTTATTACAAATTCATGATGAATTATTAATTGAGGTTGTTGAGAAGGATCGAGATAGAGCGGTTAATTTGGTGGTTGGTGCTATGGAGAAAACGGTCTCTTTGGATGTTGATCTTAAGGTGTCTTTTGCGGTTGCGGCCAGGTGGCGTGATTTATAGGACTTTTAATTTTGACATTTTATTGAAAGCCGTTCATGATTATCTTCATTCAGGTTAAGCCTGATTCTATATGTTTATAGAGTATAGGCGTTCTGCCGTAATGGGTCTTGTAATAATTAAAAAGGTGTTCTGATGGCAACAAGTAAAACTGGTGGTTCTACATCAAACGGTCGTGACAGTAGAAGTCAGCGACTCGGCTGTAAGCGTTTTGGTGGTCAAGTAGTTAAGGCTGGCGAAATCTTAATTCGTCAACGCGGTACAAAATTTCATGCAGGTTCTAATGTAAACCGTGGCGGTGACGATACGCTTTATGCTATTGCTGCTGGCCGAGTATGTTTTAATACTGGATTTAAGGGACGTTTGTTTGTTTCTATTGAATCAAGTGAGAACGAATAGTTTTTAAAAAATTAAATTTTTAGCCTGCGAGACCTTGATATGATCGATTTTTTGGGCAGAAAATATCTGCTTTTCTTAATATCAGCTGTGTTGTTGTCAATTGGACCTGTTGGATATTTTTTGGGGTATGGTATCAAACCTCATATTGATTTTACCGGCGGTACAGAAATTAGGTTAAGTTTTAATGAGTCTCAGGATATTGGCGATGTCAGAAATGCGGTTAAATCAGCAGGTTTTGATGACGCGATTATTCAACGGGTAGGATCTTTGGGAAAAGGCTTTTTGGTAACATTTAGTGAAGCCTATGCCGATGCGGGTGAACGACTAAGTAATGGTCTTTCTGAGCAGCTCAAATCAAAACCCTCGATAGAAAGTATTGAGCTTGTTGGTGCGGGTGCAGGACAGGAAGTTCGTTGGAACGCTCTGTTTTCTATCTTACTAACAATGTTTGTATTGCTTTTCTATATTGCGTTCAGACGAACCTTTGCCTATGGCGTTGGTGCAGTGGTCGCATTGCTTCATGATTTAATTTTACTCATTGGTTTTCTGGTTGTGGCTCAGATTCCATTCTCTTTACATATTTTAGCGGCTGTTTTGGCTCTTCTCGGGTATTCATTGAACGATACTGTGGTTATTTTCTCTCGAATTCGTGAAAATGCGCAGAATTTAAAGTACCAGAAAGAATCTTCGTACAATATTGTAAAAATAAGCTTAAATGAAGTATTAAGACGCACGTTGTTGACGAGCTTTAGTACATTCTTAGCACTTGTTCCCTTGATTTTCCTTGGGACAGAATCAGTAAGTCACTTTGCCCTTACGATGGCAGTTGCTGTGGTTATTGGAACATATTCTTCGGTCTATGTTGCAAGCCCTATTGCGCTGTACGTTGGCAATAATAAATTGTAAAAAAATTGTTTGTTTTCAAGGTTTCTCACACCCCATCTGTGGGTGTGAAACCTTGGTATTTGTTTCTTTAGTACAAGTTTTTCTCGCATGTTGTGAGGGGCTTTGTATCTAATTTCTAAAAGGTTGTTAGCATAATGACGCGAAATAAAAGGCCTGGAGAGCGTGCGCCTCGTCGTGACCGTAAGGTCACCGATGAAGAATCCGTTCCGGTTTCTTCTGAGCAAGAGTCGGATGACTCAAATCAATACCAATCCTCATATTATCAAGATATTAAATATCCAGATCCTGAAACTATTCATGAAATAGTTAAAGATCGTCATCAAGACTCTCAATCTTCTGAACATTGGCAGCCAGCTGAGCAAGAATTTGATTCTTCTCAAGTGCAGCCGTTGGGAAGTGAAAATGATCGTCAATCAGTGGAGCAACGCAATTATCATCAGCGTCAGTCTCATCAGTCTGATCGTCAGCCTCAAGGTGAGCGTGGTCGAGATCGCAGGTATCCGAGAAATAACCGTCAAGGACCATCGCGCCCTCAAGGCAATCGTCCATACGGCAATAATAATCGTGATGAAAACCGCGAAGCAGGACTGCTTGATTATCCTGCGGGAGATGTTGCAGAACATCGTTCCCCAGAAGGGCCAGAGTTGCTTAAGCGCTCATTGAGCATGGAAGAACTCAAGAACATGTCAACGATCGAGCTCTTGGATTACGCTCAAAGATGTAATATTGGGAATGCTTCTGTTCTAAGAAAACAAGAAATTATTTTTAGAATTTTAGAAGCGCAAGATCAGCGCGTTGAAATTTTGGGTGATGGTATTTTGGATCGCTTGCCAGATGGCTTTGGATTCTTGCGATCACACAAATTTAATTATACGCCAGGTCCAGATGATATTTATGTGTCTCCTGTACATATTCGTCGATTTGGTTTGAGAACTGGTGATGTGATTCAAGGTGCATTGCGTAGACCAAAAGAAGGTGAAAAGTATTTCGCGCTTCATCGTGTTGACTTAGTCAATTACAAAGAGCCGCATCTTGGCTTACACCGAACAGTTTTTGAAAATTTAACACCACTCTTTCCTGATGAACCATTTAATCTTGAAGGTGATTCTGATGTTCTTTCGACTCGAATCATGAGCATTTTGGCTCCAATTGGTAAAGGGCAACGTGGATTGATCGTGGCTCCGCCAAAAACGGGTAAAACGGTATTGATGAAAGAGCTTGCAAACGCGATTATCAAGAACCATCCAGAAGCTAAAGTTATCATGTTGAACATTGATGAGCGTCCAGAAGAAGTTACCGACTTGCAGCGTTCGGTTAAGGCTGAAGTTGTAAGTTCTACGTTCGATGAGCCTGCTTCTCGCCACGTGCAAGTTGCAGAAATCGTGCTAGAAAAAGCAAAGCGTTTGGTCGAATGTGGTATGGATGTTGTCATCTTTCTCGATTCGATTACTCGTTTGGCTCGTGCCTACAATACATTAGCGCCATCTACCGGAAAAATCCTGAGTGGTGGTATCGATGCTGGCGCGCTTCAACGTCCAAAGCGCTTTTTTGGAGCAGCTCGAAATGTTGAAGAAGGTGGTTCACTGACGATCATTGCAACCGCATTGGTTGAAACTGGTTCGAAGATGGATGAAGTTATTTTTGAAGAATTCAAGGGTACGGGTAACATGGAAATCCATCTTGCTCGCAAGCTTGCAAATCGCAGAATGTATCCAGCATTTGATATTCAGGCTTCAGGAACTCGTCGTGAAGATTTACTTCTTGGCGAAGAGACCGTTGCAAAAATGTGGATTTTACAAAAGTTCTTATCAACTATGAATGCACAAGAAGCTATGGAATTCCTCGTTGATAAAATGAAGAAAACTAAAAATAACCAAGAATTTTGGGATTTAATGAATTCTTCGTCAAATTCTTCAAATGGCTCTAAGCGTTAGTTTGAAGTAAGACAAAAAGTAAAAAGGCCCAATCTAGAAAATAGATTGGGCCTTTTTCTTTTTTTGATTCTTTTTTTCTTGAGTCTTATTTGGTTTTCGGTTTACGCTTCGATTAATTTTTTGCACATCATGGAGTTGCTGTTCTATGGAAACGAGATCTTTTTTAAGAATTTTATTTTATTCACTATTTGTTCTTGGATTTTCTTCGGCAGTTGGCATCTTTTTATATAATAAACTTTTTCCAGAAATTATTTTTGTTTCACGGTTTCCTGCAGCATGGTACCCAAGAGAATCTAAGGTTTTATCAAAAACAATTAAGACGCTTTTTGATCAGGTACAAGATTTCTCTACCTCAGTTGAGCAGAAAGGTGCGCCATGGCTGCTCATTGTTCCTCATGCTGGCTATGAATATTCAGGTATGGTAGCAGCCGCGGGGCATAGTGTCCTTCGTTCAGAGCAGAGCAAGTCGATTAGGCGAGTGATTCTTATTTCGCCATCACATTATGTTGATTTTTACGGTCTTTCGGTGCCGTTATTTACAAAATATCAAAGCCCAATTGCAACTTCACTGATAGATGTTGAAGCGGTGCAATCGATAAAAGGAGATTCGTTTATTGAAGAGAATGAGCTTGTATATCATCGTGAACATGCGATAGATACGCAGATTCCATGGATTCAATCATCTGTGCCACAGGCTAAAATAGTTCCGTTGGTTGTTGGTAGACTTTCTGGGGATGAAATGCTGGTGAGTTTGGCTCGATCGCTTTTGAGAATTTTTGATGAGCATACTTTGATTATTGTGAGCTCAGACATGCTTCACTATGGAAAACGATTTAAGTTTTCACCTTTTGGTCATGCGCTTTCTGCTGAAAAACGGGTTCTTGATCTCGAGCAAGATTGTATTGATAGTATTCTGCAGCTCAATCGAAGCTTTTTTGATAGAAAGATTAAAGAATCTGATGCTGCAGTCTGTGGCAAGAATGCTATCAAGCTTGCGCTCGAATTGGGCAGCCAGCTGTGGGTGCCTTCTGACGGGCATATGCAGCGTCTTACGGAATCCTCCACCGCCCGATTGCTTGCAAAACATTCATCTCTTGATTCACGAAAGCAAGGTGGCGAATTAGTCCCGGAGCTTGAGCGAGTTGGGTATGCGGCAATTGCGGCATGGAAGCAGTAGTATTAGTTGATGAAGGGCAAAAGCTTGTGTTTCTGAGCCTGAGAAATAAGAAGATCACGCCCTTTTGAAAAATGGACTATTTTTTCCATGGCATAGCGATAGTCCGATTGAACAAGGTCTTTGAGTATTTCATAATCTTCTGAGCTCAAGTATTTTTCGGCATCTGATTTGAGGATGAATAGCCTTTCGGTCCATGGAATTGTAGCCGGAAGTTCAGTGATGGTATCGGCTAGCATGTGGTATGAGACTTTACTCTTTATGAAATTATTAATTTTTTTATATATTAAGGGAATTAGCTCATTTTTGAATCCGATTGAATTAAGGCCGTTAGATATAGAATAAAAAACCAGGCTAAGGTTGTTTATCGGGCTGTTGAGGACGAAATATTCTTTTCCTTTAAGTTCTTCGGGGATCATTCTGCTTTCAATAGCGAGATTTTTGTCTTTAATTTTTTTTATAACGGCTACTCGCTGGAAAAGTCTTTTAAAATAAAGTAACAATCTCCTTAAAGAAGAGGACTCATTTGGAGTGCTCTTCTTTAAGGAGATTGTTACGATTGCAGATATCAATCAAGAGTTGTTTAATTGTACGGGAATTTAATAAATCTTGTATGATTCGTGTGGCGCTGATTTTGCTCAGTGTTTCGCGATAGAGGGGACTGTTGTATTTTATGTAAAGATTTATTGCAACAAGCGTAAGGGTGATTACTAAAACTTCTTTCTTCCTTTTATCTTGATTGCGGCCTTTGTTGTAAAATCTAGCCCGGTATTTAGTCTCAATTTCATCTACAATATGGCTAATGCTGTTGAGTCCGGCATTTCTTAGTGTGAGCTGTTTTTCTGGAAGGCCGAGCCATGCGGTAATTCCACGCTGGAGGCGATTTGATTCGAAGGTTTCTTGATCTGGGAAGACATCTTCTTCTGTGCTGATTTCAGAGGTTATTGGTTCAGGAATTATATGTTCTGTTTAGGTGCTTCCTGCAAAAAGCAAAAATAATAATAAAAGTTTGTACATGATTAAATCTCTTTAAGATAGGCTTTTGGGTAAAAAATAATTTTAGCCCGAAATAGTTATTTTGTACTTTTCATAATTTTATCGTGAAATTTAGTGATTAAATTAAATTATTAAAAGGCAAGGTTTTCAGCTATGCATCGTGCCCCTTTTATTTCTCAAAAAAGGCCCTTTTTTCAAGAATTAATATTTTTTAGTATGTTTTTATTTTTTCCATAAACTTATGTTGTTAACTCACAAAATGAGGGCAGTTTAAAGAGATTTATGAAAAAGTTTTTCCGCATTGGTGTTTGGTTGTTTTTTGTGTCCGTTGCAGTATTAAATCCTTGTCGGTTGAGGTTTTGGTGTCGTCCTCTCAGGCCTGTTGTGGCTCACGAATCTCCAGAGCGCGTAATACGAAGGTTTGAGCTAGAAGAACTATTTTGTCCCATTCTCACGTCTGTCATTCACAAAAAATCACGTGAGTTTGAAGCCGTACTTATAGATGCCCGTCGAATTTCTTTTAAAGGTGTTACCGCTGCGATGCATCTTTACTTAGATGAATATTTTTTTAAAAACACATGGAGTCTGATGGGGGCGCAGCGTGAGGCAGGTTTGCTAAATAAAGACGCGATTCTGGCAGCCTTTCGTTTGGAAGATGTTGGCTTTTGTAATATTTACGAATATTTTGTGGGCTCTCCTGGTGAGCAACGGGCTGCTTTCAAAAAAAGGATAATAACCATTTTGCTAGATAATGAAGAGGCGGAGGCGCTTGCAGATAAGGCTGACTGAGGGGTTTGTTTTTTGTTGGTGATTTTTACCCGGAATATTGGTAAGCATTCATAGTGTCTGTTTTTTCTATTTCCAGGGTGGGCATAAAGGCGTTTTTGAGTAAATGCCTATTAAGCCATGAGGTAATAATCATCAAAAAAAGCCTTTTCATTAATTATTTTGAGTCTTTCTTTTTTGGTCTAGAGACTTGAACATTTGTATGTTAGTATTGAACTTGGGCCTTGAAAAGGTTGAATATAAATTGGTTTTTCTGGGATATGCGCAAAATAAATGTTTAGTTTTTTAAAATCTAAAATTACTTCTTTTTTTTCCTATTTTTCTTCAAAAATAGGTCGTTTCTTTTCATCGCAGCGGATGGTTGATGATTCGTTCTTTAATGATCTTGAAGAAGTTTTGATTTCTGCAGATGTTGGTGCGGACAAATCGCAACAAATAGTTGCTCAATTAAAGCTTATGGCGCAGGATGCAACATCCAGTGAGCAAGTAAAGCGTATTCTGCAAGAGCTGCTTACAGCGGAATTGAAGGCAGTTGAGCATAATAAAAAAGAAACCGGGGTGACGTTAATTGTTGGCATCAATGGTGTTGGTAAAACGTCATTTGTTGGAAAATATGCAAAGCGCCTGATTTCTCAGGGAAAGCGTGTACTGATTATTGCGGCTGATACGTTTCGTGCAGCAGCGGCTGATCAATTGCACCTTTGGGCCGATAGAGCGGGGGCAACGTTTTTTGATGGTAATGGTAAAACAGATCCAGCAGCAGTTGTTTTTGATGGATGCAAAAAATTTATAGATGAAAAATTTGATCACGTGATCATTGATACCGCCGGTCGGTTGCAGGCAAAAGAGCATTTAATGCGTGAGCTTGAAAAAATATCTAAAGTTGTGTTGAAAGCAGCTCCAGGTAATGAAATGTCGACATGGATTGTTGTTGATGGCACGCTTGGCCAAAATTCGTTGGAGCAAGCAAAGTTGTTTAATGAAGTTAGTTTTTTGAGTGGTGTAGTGCTGACCAAGATTGATAGTTCTTCTCGGGGTGGCATTATATTCTCGATTTGTGATGTGTTACAGGTTCCTGTAATGTATCTTTCTCATGGTGAAGGGATTGATGACATAGTGTCATTTTCCGCTGAATCTTACGTAAAAGGAATTTTTGATGCCTGAGGCAGCAGATGACCCGGGGCAGACCTTAAGTCGGTTGCCGCGGATAGTATTTAATGGTTCTGCTCTCGCAGTTTTTTCGAAAATCAAAGAGCGATTGCAGTTGGTTTGTTCTGGAGAAATGGCCGCACAGCAAGAAGCGTGGTGGTTGCTTGAATCGGCGACAGGGAAGTCTCGTACTCGTTTAATCGCAGATGGATCCTCTGCTCTTGATGACACTGCTCGGCAGTTTGTTGAATATGCGTTATTTGAGCGTGTAGAAAAGCAAAAGCCAATAGAATATGTTCTCGGTGCGGTGGCTTTCTGTGGATTTGCTTTTGAAATTTCAGAGCCTGTGCTTATTCCTCGGCAGGAAACTGAAGAGTGGGTGTTGAATTTGGTTAAAACATTGCGTGAAAAAATTCCAAGCAATATAAAATTTTCAATTTTAGACGCATGTACAGGTTCTGGATGTATCGGGCTTGTTCTTGCATCTGCATTTCCCAATGCAACGGTTGTTGGAATTGATATTAGCGCTGATGCAATATCGCTTGCAGAGCGAAATAAACAACGTTTTGGGGTTAATAATATTACGTTTATTAAGTGTCCCGTTGAAGAGTTTTTAGATAAAACTAATAAAAAATTTGATTTGATTGTGAGTAACCCGCCATATCTTTCTCGCACAGAATTTCCATCGGCATGCATTGAATGTCCCTCACTTAAGTGGGAGTCTTCAATAGCCCTTATCGGTGGTGATGATGGTTTATATTTTTATAAAGAAATATTAGATAAAGCGAGTCGGGTGCTGACTCAAAATACTGATTTGCCGGAAAGTACTCCGCGAATTGTTTTTGAGATTGGCCATGCTCAGGGTGGTGTTGTAAAAGAGCTTGCGGAAAGAGCAGGTTTCTTTAGTTCAGTATTAAAAGATGGTTTTGATAAAGACCGCGTAGTTATGTGTTTATAGGGAGTCGTTATGAACGTTTTAGAACAATTAAATTCATTTGATCGTCAGATCAGTATGCTGCTTGCGGCGCACGAATCAGGTAGACAAGAAAGTCTTAATGATTTGAAAAAATTTGAAGTAACTCTTTCTGAGTACGATGATTCAGGTTTAACATCTGATGAAAAGAGAGTATTTGCCGATGTGCGTAAAATGTTTGCGGCTAACGTTGAAAAGTTACAGCATCAGCTTACGGCAGATCTTATCTTCTTGAATGACCAAAAGAGTGCCATTGAAGAAGTAAAAACGCTTAATGATGAAAAAAAGCGTAAAGAACTTACAGATATGCTCGTTGAAGATTTTGGTGATGCGATTACGGATTTCAAAGAGTTTCAAAAAGAACTTGATGCACAAAGTGATGAAGATCGTAAGTTTTTGCAAAGCATCATTGAAGATTTGACTCATATGCTCAATGAAGGCGGATTTAAAGAACTTGAAGCTATCATGGCTGATTTTTCTGATGCATCAGAAGGCGATGAAGATGTTTTAGAGTGTAGCGATGAAGACTGTGACGATGAAGATTGCGAATCAGATTGTGATTTGAGTGATGATGATCTTGCATCGATAAAAGAAGCTTTTTTAAAAATTAATCATCCGTATTTGCACAACGATGATGAAAATGATAATAAAGATTCAAAAGAAGACATCAACTAAATAACATTATTTGCAGGCAGGGGAGTTTTCTAAAATGCGGTATTCTGCAGAACATGAAAAAAATATTTACGATATTTCTTTTAAGTCATTTGAATCTGTATTTTCTGACAAATTACCCTTGCGTGCAGCTTTTCTCAAAATAGCTTCAGATAATTCTTCGTATTGTGCGATCACCGAGAGTGGCCGCACAATTACATTTAAAGAATTTGATAGTGAAGTTTCAAAGCGCGCCTATTATTTGATTCAGCATGGAATTGGTGCTGGGGCCAAAATAGTCTTATTGCTGCAAAATTCAGCGGAATTTTATTTTTGGTATCATGCGCTACATGCCGTGGGCGCAGTTGTGATTTTGGTCTCGCTTGCGTTACATGATCAAGAAATCGCTCATATTTTTACTCAAGCGCAGCCGTTTGGGGTTGTTTTTGCAACTGCTGATGTTGCCGTGCGCCTTAACTTTGAACGGGCGCCGTTTATTTCAATTCAGCTTGATCAAATAGTTTTTGAAAAAAGGTTGTATAAAATTAATGTTGAGGGTTCACGAGAGCTTTGTGATCCTGCGGTTATTTTGTATACATCGGGTTCAACGGGGCGGCCGCGTGGAGTTGTGCTTTCTGTTAAAAATATTTTAGTTAATGCACTGCAAAATCATACGCGTTTTTTGACGCTTGGCGTCAAGCGAGAGCGTTTTCTAGTGATTTTGCCGCTTACGCATTCCTTTGGTCACATGACTTGTCTGTGGATGCCATTGATTTCAGCTTCATCAGTTCATATTGTTTCTCACATTTCTCGCAAAGAGATAAAAAAAGTTATTGATACGTTTCGGCCAACATTTTTCTTTGGGGTTCCGGCATTTTTCTTATTGCTGCTGTCAATTACTGGATTAAATCTTGAGTTTGTAAAATTTTTTGTTTCTGGTGGCGACTTTCTCTCGGTTGCTGTGCAGGAATTTTTTATGTCGGTATTTGGCCGGCGTATTTGTTCAGGATATGGTTTGTCAGAAGCAAGTCCGGTTGTTGGCTTGAATATTCATCCTGCAAAAACTGATGTAAATATTATTGATCCATTTTTGAATGGCATTAAGCACAAAATAGTTCTTGATCCTGAGGTTTCAGATAATGTTGGGGAGCTTTTTATTTCAAGCGACACAACTTTTTTGGGTTATTTTTCAGGGGATCTTGAAAATCTTGAATCGCCTCTGGTTGATGAATGGTTACCAACGGGAGACTTGGTTAAGAAAAATGAGATAGGTCAAACTCAGCTTGTTGGGCGAAAAAAAGACATTATTATTTTTAAGGGATTTAATATTTATCCCGAAGAAATTGAGCGTGTTCTCATGATGAATATTAATGTGCTTAAGGCGGTGACTGTTGGAATAGAGCATGAGACTTATGGGCAAATTCCTGTTGTTGCAATACAATTACAGCAGGGTGCTTATTTTGATCATTCTGAATATTTGAATTTGTGTAAATCTCATCTGGCATCATACAAAATTCCACATAAATTTATTTTGATGGATAGTTTGCCGTTGAATTCATTGGGGAAGATAGATAAAAAAACTGTTAAAAAAATGGTTTTATAATGAGTATACTTTAGTAATTAGATAAAAAGATTAAGTAGATTAAGTGGGGATATCGTAAAAATGTCGGATATATATATATTTATTATTGGAGCTGTCGTCTCTTACGGGTTGAGCGGGCTTGTTTCTTTCTTGGAAACAGCAATTAACATTCTGCGTCCCTATCAACTCAAAGCGTTACGTGAAGAGACCAAAAACTATAATAAATTGTTTGAAATCTGGCATGAATATCCTCAGAAGCTTTTGATCGGGGTGCTGCTGCTCAATAGTTTTATTGATATTGTGGCGACTTTGTGCGTTTCTAAAGTCTTTGAATCTGTTTTTGGTTCTATCGGTATTGGTATCGGTGCGGTTGTTGCAACGATTGCTAATATTTTATTTACTAATCTTATTCCTAAAATGTATGCACGATTGTATTACCAAAAAGGCATTAGATCGCTTCTCTGGCTTGCATCATCTATCATTATACCTTTGTATCCGATCGTTTCGGTTCTTCTTTCGTTTGTTAATAATATTCTCATGTTTTTTGGAAATGATGTTTCTTATTCGCACGACGCCTTCAGCGAAGATGAAATTGAGTATTTAATTAAGCAGAGTGATGAATCTGGCGTTATTGATTCAGAAAAATCTGAAATGTTACAAAACGTTTTTGGACTAGGCGAAATTTTTGTTGAAAAAGTCATGGTTCCAAAAAGTGATATGATCTTGCTCGATGTGAATGTTGGCCTTGCTGCAGCTATAGATTTTATGCGGCAGCATCGATTTTCCAGAGTACCTATTTATGATGTCAAAGAAGATAATATTGTTGGAATTATTTATCACAAAGATCTTTTTGACCATTACTCTCAGCAAACAGAAACAATTTTAAAGGATTTAGTTCGCCCGGTGTTGTTTACGCCCCAAACCAAGCGTGTGAGCCAGCTTTTGAACGAATTTCTCAAAAAACGGATGCATATGGCAATTGTTATTGATGAATTTGGTAATGTTATCGGTCTTGTGACTCTTGAAGACCTTATTGAAGAGATTGTCGGCGAAATCAGTGATGAGCATGAAAAAATTCATACGGGGATAATCCCTTTGGAGCAGGGCGGATGGCTTATTAATGCAAGTATTATGCTTGATAAATTAGAAGCGTTCTTGGCCATAACTTTTGACGTTGAAGAATCATTGACGCTAGCAGGGTTTCTGGCAGAGAAATTTGAGTATTTGCCACAAAATGGTGAGTCTTTGGTTTATCGTGGATATATTTTTACGATTCAGCAGGCCACGGATAAACGTATCTTTCAGGTATTAATTGCCCACGAAAAAACAACAGTTATTCAAAGCTAGCAAAACGGTACAGGCTGTAACCTTTACTAGTTTAAAAAGCTGTTTTTGGCCATAAAATGACTTTTTAATAAAAAAAGAACTACGGCTTGTTTTTCCTCGTATTCTAAAACAATCGTGGTATTGAATTTTAAATAAAAGTGATTTTATATGTTTTTTATAAAAAAATTTCTTTTCTTTATGTCATTTTTTGTTGTTTCTGCTGCAAGTGGACAACAAATTTTTCATGTGCCAACGATAGATCAATTAAATGCCCTTGAAAAAATTATGTCACTACCCTTACTGCATCTAGACCCTGAATTTTTCAGAGTAAATGAAGAACATACGGTAAAGCAAAAAGAGCTGATCAGGCTTCTTGAAAAAAAAGGAAAAAGCTTAACCCCCTCAGAGCAAATCGATTTATTGAAGTCAACGCTTGATTTTAAAGCACTAGATTTATTTGTTGCAGACCTCTTTTATTGTTTTATGGCTTCTTTTGGGCTTCAGTCTTTTGAGCATCTAATTACATCTTATCTAGCTCAGAAAAGTGGTGGAAGCGCTTATCAAAATGAAGAAAAGAGCATATTTACTCATGTCAAAAAGCCTTTGAATAAGAGTGATGAGTCTAGTCTTGCAAAGCAAGAAAGGCATCCAGAAAAGAGAGCCGTTGATGCTTTATTTGAAGTTTCTAAAGCGTTCAAGAATGATCTTTTGGGTACATTAGGGTATTCATTAGATGAACCTGTGCTTAAGTTTGTACTTGATTCAGATAAAAAATCTAAAGGTGAGGATCCTGAGTGCATTAAAACTGATGCATTTATGCAAGCATTAGCCTCTCGGCAAATTGATTGGAATATTCAACGAACAACGACTTATGAAAGATCGAAAAGATTAATAACATTCAAACGTTATGGCCTAAATCTTGGAATAAAATTGTATCCCTTCTATTCGAGATTTTTTTCATTAATTCGTTTTCATCGAGTAAAATTAAAAGGAAATACCCCTGAACAATATTTTGAATTAGTCTTGAAAGAAATATCTAAAAAAACTGGAGAAGTTATTTCTGAGTCGTCTCCTCAATTTGAATTTTTAAAAAAAATATTTAGTCAGTTGTGGGATAAGTACTCAGGCAATTCAAAAAAAATGTGGGAAGAAATAGAGTCTATTTCAGCAGTATTTCATGATCAGGCAGATGTTCAAAATAGATTTAAAAGCTATGTGGATGCGATGAAGTTTCAAGTTAAAGTTTCAGCAGATAATCAGCAAACATTTATAAAGGGGCTTTCTCGTGGTATTGAAAGTGGTATTTTTAAAAGATTTTTACTCACATGTGGGACTTTTGGCATGATTGTTTTAATGTCAGAATTTTCAAGATTAATGAAAAAAGAGTATGTGTCTGAATATTTTAAATTAAAAGAACTTACGAAAAATCCACGATTATATTTTTGGGGTTTGTTTATATTTGATACATTGCGTGCGTGTTATAATAATGTAAGCACCTATAAAAATGTTGAAGCAGAAAGAGACTTTAATGTCTTTTTATCGCGGCTTACGATTCCTCATGATAACTTGTCATCAAAATTTTATTGGTCTTGGTTTTTGCCAGTCTGGCGTATGAAGAACAAAGATATTCTGGCCGTAGAAAGCGCATTTTTATCGTATGTTGATCATTTTTCTTATGTAGCCTCTGCTTTCATTGCAGCTTAAATAAAATCTTCAAACCCTTTCTTTTCTAATGATGAGATTAAGTTTCTTATTTCATCCGATTCCCCACGTTTTTTTATTAGAATCACGTCATTGGTTTCGATCAAACACAAATCGCTGATTCCAAGAAACGCCACCAATTTTTTTGAGCTTAATGCAATATTGTTTTCTCCATTGAGCGAGATATGATGTGTTTGTGCTTCTTGATAATCAAGCTGATTGTAGGTGATAAAGCTTTCAAGATCACCAAGGTCTTTCCAGGTTATTGCTGAGGAAAAGACTGCGCGATTTGAAATTTTTTCAGTGATTGTTGTGTCAAAAGCTGATGATTTAATGCTTGAATATTCTTTTTCTCCTTCTTTTACCAGCAACATGTCTGCATAAAGCTCAGGGGCGGCTTGTTTGAAGGCTTGGAGGAAAATTGAATTTCGCGCAACAAAAATGCCGCAGTTCCAGAGTGTGTGTGGGTTTTCTGAAAGTCTTTTTGCAATCTCAAAGGGTGGTTTTTCTATAAATTTTTGAATATTGGCAGGAACGTTAAATTCTTGTTTCTCGTGCGTAATAATGTAGCCGTATCCAGTTGATGGATATTCTGGCTTTACGCCAACCAAACAAATATCGCCGTAGTTTTCTGCGTAAGTAATAATGTTGCGCATTGTTTTTTCGAAAAATTCAGGCTCTTTTATGTAATGATCAGATGGAACAAAAACAACCACAGGATCTTGCAGTTGTTCGTCTTCAATCTGAAGACAGGAAAGCAGCAAAGCAGGAGCTGTATTTTTACCAGTTTTCTCTATGACATAGGAATCGACAGAGCTTCCAACAAGCTGCTTAATTGCTTGAGCATACTCACTTGTTGTTACAATGCCGATTTGATCATTTGTTTTTTTCAAAGGCTTGAGGCGCTGCACGGTTGATTCAAGTAAGGTTTGATGACTATTGATTGATATTAATTGCTTAGGGTGAGTTGTTCTGCTGAGTGGCCACAGTCGTTGACCTTTTCCGCCACAAAGAATCATAAACATAGTCGGTGTCATGGAATTGTTTCCTTCTCATAACATTTTTTCAAACAGCGATAACTGCAGCAAAGACCATCTTTGAACGGCGTTACTCATTTTCTCTGTGTTATATAGCGACATTTTTTCAGTACTTATGTTGCCGAGTAATTTTCCGTGAGATTCGGTTGTTGTAATGGCCCTTGAGGGAAAATACTCCCCGCTTTCAAACCAATGCAAGAGAGGAACGCTAAATCCTTGTTTTTTTCGATAGACAATCTCTTTTGGCAGATAGCGTTCTGCAACTTTTTTGAGTAAATATTTGGTGCAGTTCCAGCCAATTTTTAAATTTGTTGGCAGCTGAAGTGCAAATTCAGCAACAACATGATCAAGATAAGGAACGCGCGCTTCAATACCATGCATCATAGACATTTTATCTGTTCTCATGAGCAATAATTCTGGTAAGCGATGAGTAAGTTCAAGGTATACCATTTCTTGCTCAAGTGAAGCATTTGGGATTTGTTTGAGTAATTGTTTTCTGTGGTATTCGATGAATGAATGTGTGTCTGTTGAAAGAACAAGGCCTGGATATATCTTTTCTAAAATTGGATCAGAAAAAAGTTGAGATTCTTCTTTGAAAAGTAGTTTTTTCTGTGGTTCTGTAAATGGCAGGGCGCCAGTCCAAAAAAGTGCTCGATCGCCTTGCCAATTGGTAAGAATTTCATCATGAAAGTCATTTGTTTTCATAACTTTTCGTGCGCAACCAGCGATAAAATTTTTGGTGCCAGTTGAAAAAAGTGATTGTGTTTTTGAAAGACCAAATGAATTCAGTTGATGGTATTTTTGGTAAATGTTGTATCCCATGAAAAGTTCATCAGCTCCTTCGCCAACGAGCACGACCGGAGTATTTTTTTCTTGAGCAAGTTTTGATACATAGCTAAAGGGTATGCACACCGGATCAGCATGCGGCTCATCCAGATGGTAAATTGTTTTATCAAGCAATTCGTCTGCACTTTTCTCGTCTAAAATTATTTCATGGTGATTGGTTGAGAATAGATCGGCGATTTTTTTTGCATGAGCAAGCTCATTGTCTTGCATCCATGATTCATAGCCAACAGAAAAAGTATTTATAGATGGTTGATGTAGGCTCATTAATGCAACAATAAGGCTTGAATCAAGTCCCCCAGAGAGAAAAACACCGACAGGTCTATCTGAAAGCAACATTTTTTTTACTGATTGCTGAAGTTTCTCGTCTAATAAATCGATGGCTTCAGATTCATTTTTTAAGATGAGTTTTTCTGAAAGTGCCGTGATCGGGGAGTACCATTGGGTGAATGAAATGTCGCCATTTTGAGTTTGTTTGATGTACCACCCCGCAGGGAGCTTATATATTTCTTTAAACAGCGTGAGTGGTGCTGGTGTGATCATCAGTGAAAGATAGTGCGAGATGAGCTCTGGGATAATTTCTTTTTTTATAAATGGAAGTGTTTCAAGTGCTTTTATTTCTGATGCAAAGCTTAAGATGCCAGCTTGCGTAGAAAAATAGAGTGGTTTGATGCCAAATCTATCTCTAACCAAAAAAAGATCGCTGGTATTTTGATCAAATAAGGCAAAAGCAAACATGCCATTTAGTTTTTCAAGACACCCGATTCCCCACTTTTGATATGCAAAAACAAGGGTTTCGGTATCGCTGTTCGATCGATAAACAAAACCTTCTTTCTTAAATTGGACCGAAAGTTCTGGATGGTTATAAATCTCACCATTGAATGACAAAATTATTGAATTGTCAGCTGAATGAAATGGTTGCCGCGCATTGAATGATTGGTCTTGGATGCTAAGACGCCGTTGAATAAGCCCTTTTCTCAGATCATCTGAGAGCCAATAGCCATACCCATCAGGTCCACGATGTTTCAGCGCATGTTCCATCCCCTGAAGTGCTGCAAAGTGATTTTCCTTTAGATGACTTTTTGTATCGTAAAAACCTGCAATCCCACACATTTTAAGTTCAATCCTTTTTAGAGGTTTATAGATTGAGCGTCTTGCTGATTAATTAATAACATATCGTCGTGGGAATTTTTCTCTGAAGATATTTTTGGGCTATTGAATCCGATATCGAGTACGCCGCCGCCAACTTGTGCAAGGTCATTAATTTTTAACGTTAACTCAGTTGCATAAATAAGTCTTTGGCGTTCACCAACATGTGATGATAAATCACCTGAAATAAGCCCGTCTATAAAGTAATTAATAGATTCTGAGTAGCCTTTTTCAGCAGTTCTATTCATCCGGTTGAAGGTTTGGTCAACCCCAAAGCCTTGCAGCGTTTTAAAGTCTTCAAGGGTAATGCTTTTAGCATCCCAAAAGAGTTCTAGACGTTCTTTTTCTTGTTTGGTGTTGCCATTTGCGGCATACATTATTGTTGCAATTGATTCATCAGCAAAAGTGAGTTGAACCGAAAGAGTATCATTTCCCTTCATATCTTCCCGTCCTCTGCCGGCGGTTGAGACCGCAATGCGCGTCACTAAACTTCCGACAAGGTAGACGAGTAAGTGAACGAAATGACAAACTTCACCAACGATTCTGCCGCCATGTTCTTCTGATTGAATCCAGTGCGCTTGTGGCAGATATCCTGCGTTGATACGGTAAGAAATAGCCAATGGCCCAGTTCTTTTCGTGATAGTATTTTTTATTTGAGTTATGTGCGGTGCGTGCCGGCGGTTGAAATCAACGTGCCACGGAGCGCTCGGTTGAATTTTATTAAATTCAATAATTTTTTTAAGTTGTTCGTGCGTTGTTGAGATTGGTTTTTCAACAAAAACTGCTCTGCCGGTAGCTAAAATATCTAAAAGCTGATCTGTGTGCAGGTTGTGTGGCGTTGCGATAACAAACGCATCAATTTCTTCTTCTGCAAGAAGGTGCCGGTAATCATTCGTATAGTTTTCGATGTTGAATTGGCGGGCAGCGTTAACAACTGTTTGAATCTTTGCATCAGCAAGTGCAATTATGGAAACTTTTTTGTTTTTTAAAAAAGCTGGAATCAATTCAGTTATTGAAAAACCACCAGTCCCAATCCAACCAATTTTTATGCTGTCATCTGGCTTTTTGAAAATGATTGAGGGGAGATAGCTTTTTGTTTCAGGCGGAGTTACGACATCTGCATTTTGTTGGTACGAAAGTACTATGCCAATGTCATTTCCAGCCGAAAGTTGCTCGTAGGCAGTAGTTGCATCTTGAATCGCAAATTCGTTAGTTAAAAGATCGGTAAAATCGAGTTTTTGTTCATCAATCATGCGAACAATAGCTTTAAGATTTCTGTGTTCGGTCCAACGCACATATGGATACGGATAATCAATTCCTTTTGATTCATATTGCGCATCGTATCTTCCTGGGCCATACGAACAGGAAATGAGTAGGTCAATTTCTTTTTGATATAAATCTTCTCTGGCCGCCGTGATTGGCGTATCGCCAACAATAACGATTTTTCCTTTGCGACGGGTTGCCTGTGTTGCAAATTCTAATATGTCAGCAGAATTTCCAGCGGCGGTGATAATTGTTGCATCTGCTCCGTGGTGTTCTGTTGCAAAAAGTACTTCTTGGAGCGCAATAGGATTTTGTGCATCAATTGTACAAAATGCGCCATATTTTCGAGCAAGATCAAGGCGCTTTTGATTGATATCAATCCCAATAACTCTGCATCCAGCACGGACGGCTATTTGAACCGTTAGAAGTCCAAGGAGTCCAAGCCCTTGCACACAAACAATCTCATCAAATTTTAGTTCAGATCGACGAAAACCATGAAGCGCAATTGCACCAATGGTTGATGCTGATGCATTCTTGAGCGATGATTCATGAGTAATTTTAACACTCAAATGTTCAGGCACGACAATGAATTGTCCATGAACTGCAAATCCCGCTCCCGCGCATGCAACCAAATCGCCGACTTTAAGTGATTTAATTTGAGATCCAGCTGCAATGACAACGCCAGAACATGAGTAGCCAACAGAAATAAGTTGATCGAGTTTTGTTTTTATAAGAGAAATGGTTGAAAATAAGCCATTTTTCTGCAGGGATTCCAATGTTTTTGTAATTTGTACCTGTCCTTGGTCAAGCAGTCTTTCGCGGATTGATTTATTTGAATTATTAAGTGTTGCGCGTTCTGTTCCAGGGCTAATGCACGAATAAATAACTTCAACAAGAATGCTGTTTTCATCAAGAAGCGGTTTTGGAACATCTTCTATGACAGCTTTTCCTTGTGATAAAAAAACTTGTTTCATTGGTTACCTCTGTTTTAAAAATTTTCTTGAGACTTTCTTTGAGCATTTAAATGAGCGGGCAGTGAGTCTTTTGTGGACTTTTCTTGCAGCCCTGCTGTTGCTTCAAATAATAATCCGCATGCGTCAAAGAGTACTTTCTCTTTTAAAATTGAGTAAGTTATTTCTTTAAATTCATTATGTTTCACCAAAACAATTATGCCATCTGAGATTTCTAGCGATCTATCAAGATTTGTTTCTGCGGTAAATCCAAGTTGTTGAATGGTGTGTGGATGTACATTTGGTTCAACTGCATGAAAATAAATATTTTGCTCTGAGAGTAATAATTTTTGCGCGATTTCCAGTGCTGGCGATTGACGGGTATCGTCAACATTTGGCTTGAATGCAAGACCCCAGATTCCAATGGATATTTTTCCTGAAGGGCTCATGAGACGTATTTTTCTGAGTGTTTCTTTTATTCGGCTTAAAACAAGGTCTGGGCGTTCATCATTTATTTTTCGTGCCGTTGCAAAAATTTGTGTGGCGTTGGGAAACGCACTAATCAGAAAATGTGGATCGACTGCGATGCAGTGTCCGCCAACGCCGCATCCAGGTTCTAAAATTTTGACCCGTGGGTGCTCGTTTGCAAGCGCGATGACTTCTCTGCTATCGGTTCCTGCTGCGGTGCAAATTTGATCAACTTGGTTAGCGAGAGCAATTTGTACATCTCTCGAACTATTTTCGATAAGTTTTACCAGTTCAGCATTTTTGGCACTTGTTTTTTGTAATTTTCCGGAAACAAAATTTGCATAAAATTCTAAAGCTTTTTGTGCGCATGCGGGCGTGACACCTCCCAAAATCCTATTGTTATTAATGAGCTCGTAGAGGGTGTTTCCTGGGAGCACGCGCTCTGGACAGTGCGCCACAAAAATTGTTTTTCCAATTATGAATGATGTTTTCTGTTCGATAGTGCGCGCGATGGTTTCGGTGAAAAATACCGGAATGGTTGATTCGAGTATAATGCACGCGCCTTCAGTGAGTTTTGGCAAAATTGCTTCGATCGCATCCCAGACAAAGCTTACGTCGGCATATTTTGTCTCAAGAAATGGTGTAGGAACGGCAATGATATAAAAATCAGCAGATATTTGAGGCGTTGTTGTAAAAGTTATTTTTTTATGTTCATCTGTCAGCAAGTCAACTAGATCCGTTTCTCTGATGTTGGTCAGGCCATTTTTGAGCCGTGTAATTTTTTCGATATCTGTGTCATAGGCTTCAACGTGAAAATCTGCTTTTGATGCGAGCAGTGCGGTTGGTAAGCCAATGTAGCCAACGCCAACGATACAAACTTTTTGTTGAGTAGTTGTTTTGGTGATGTTCATTTTTTTATTCTCTCAGATTCTATTTCTTTGTTATCGACAAACGCATTGCTGTTGTCTGTAAATATAAGATTTTTAAAATGGTTCAATATTTTTTCACAAGATTTGCCATCACCATATGCTTGCAATTGAGATATTTTTTTGATGCTGGGGATATTTAATATGAGATGCAATGTTGCTTTAATTTTTTCTTGATTGTATCCAACAACCGTCGTCATTCCTGAGAGAACTCCTTCTGCTCGTTCCGTCGTATTTCTCAGGCAAATGATAGGTTTTGAGAGCGCAAACGCTTCTTCTTGAATGCCGCCAGAATCAGTTGCAACACAATCAGCATTGCTGAGCGCATACACAAGATCTGCGTAGGAAAGTGCTTTGCAAAAAAAGATTTGGTTAGGATTTACAGCGCTGATGAATGATGTTTCTTCAAGTACTTTTTCAATTGCGGGATTTGGATGTGCGGGGTAAATGCAATTGACGTGAGGATTTTGATGTAAAAAATCTTTAATGCTCAGAAAAATATTTTTCAATCCTTCGCCATGTGCTTCACGTCTGTGCGCGGTGAGCAAAAAGAGCCTTTTATTTTGAGCATGACTTTTTTCGCAAAAACTCATGAGATCATCAGAAACAAGTTTTTTATTTTGATTTATTTTATCAAGAGCGAGATGCAGCGCGTCGATGACGGTATTGCCTACAAGAGATATGTTCGCTGGATTAATTTTTTCAGAAATAAGGTTTTCGTACGCGGTGATTGTTGGGGCGTAATGATGGGTTGCAATTCTGCTGACAATATTTCTATAACCCTCTTCTGGAAAGGGGTTTTCAAGATCATAGGTGCGCAGGCCTGCTTCAACATGAGCAATTGAAATTTTGTTGTTAAATGCCGCAACTGAGGCGGCACATACGGTTGTTGTATCACCTTGAACAAATATCCATGTAAATTTGTGATCTTTAAATAAACGGTCAGATTCTTTGATTATTTCAGAAAACGTATTGTTGAGACCTTTTGTTGAGGTGTCTAACGATAGTTTGAAATCTGGTGTTTGATCAAAAAAAGTTAAGTGTTCTTGTAAGATTGATTCGTGCTGCGATGAAATGCAGAGAAAAACAGGTAAATTATTTTTTTTAAATAAAGCAAAAAGAGGAAGCATTTTTATAGCTTCTGGGCGTGTTCCAATCATAAAAAGAATAGACAAAAGAGTTCCCCTTCTTTTGGTGATTTTCAACGAGCCACCCACGATGCTTTCACCTTTTATCAAAAAATGGTTATTAACACAATACAAGGATTTAACCATTCATCTCAAAAATTACTTTACAGCACTAAATAACTTTTATAGCGTGATCCGCCAAAATGACGCTAAAAATGAGATTTTTATGGTTGTTGCAAGATGGGTTCGCGTTTTTGTTTGTTTTGTTATATTTCTTTTTTCACCGGCGGTGCATTCTGCGTTGGCAGAAAATACTCAAGTTTTAACGCCCGCAGGGCTTTTATCAATAGAACATTTACAAAAAAATTCAGTCGTTGTCTCAGTTGATGACACTTCAAATTTATTATTTAAAAAAAGTGTTATTGTTGCAACAGAGCAGTATTCATCGCGCGAGCTGTATCAGCTTACGGTTGGACAAGAAGTTATTTCCTGTTCAGCTTCACAACAATTTTATGCCGAAAAAAAACAACAATTTGTGCATGCATCAGAGCTTGAGATTGGAGATCAATTGTTATGCGCGGATGGCTCAATTGTTTTGTGCGAAAACGTTGAATGTTTATGCGAGCTGACAAATTTCTATGATATTTCGCTCGAACCAGAACATCTTTTTTTCATTGGTGAGTGCGGTGTTCTGACACACAACTATGCAACAATTGCGCCAACATTGATGCCGTATGCAGCTGAATGGCTCATGGCTGCAGGAGCCGTTATCGCACGAGTTTATTTTGGTACGCAGAAGGCAGATATTTTTACTGATTTTGACTTTGGTCGAGACAATATTTTGGAGGTTGTTAGAAGATTTGTTCATGAAGATTTCCCCTGGCAGAGATATGACATCTTGCGTTCAAACAGGCTCGAGAAAAAGCAAGTTTTAGGAATTGATGTTGACCAATTGTTTGCGGCTCGTTCAACAGATTTCAATCGAGCATTTGGGCCCCTGTGCGCGACCGCACGATTGAATTTCGATGGAACAATCCAGTGTGACATAAATAGTTTTCACTACACGGGAAGATGCGACGCTGAAGCGAATTATTTTGCGTGGGAAAGGGTTGGGAGCAAAACATTCACGCGTAAAGATCCTTTCATGGCTCATTTTATAGCAGCAGAAGATAAGAAATTACTCGAATCATGCAGTGCATGTATTGCAAAACTCCCCAAAGAATTCACAAGAGCAATCGCTGTGTGCGGCACCGGGCAAATTAGTTCAACGCTGCTGGGCGTTAATCAGATTTATCGAACTTGTGGGTTAAGTTTTGGTTCATTTAATTTCACGCCGTGCGCCTTGATCGGCATGGTTGGAGAGAAAATCTCACCGCACGAAATAGTGCGCGTTTTTACCGAGGGGCGAAAACTTCCGAGTCTGCGCAGCCGTGAACTGACCTATATTTTTGATGCGATTTCAAATATTTGCATGGTCGCCGATGAAGCAGGGCATGACATCATCATGGTCGGTCGGCATTCATCGATGAGGCTTTTGAATAATGAAAGAACAGATTTTGAGCGGGATCTTACGCCAGTTGATTGGAGATCTCTCGTGCTTGCATGTGAATATGGTCTTGATGAAGGAAAGCTTCGTCATATCGATGTTCCGAAACATGACTGGGAATCGGTTTGCGATGGGAGCCGAGAAGCAATAGAGCGAATAGTCAAAGAGGTTATGGAGACCGGTCTTGATGGTATTCCCCAGCCGAATAATGTCTTGGTTAAATACAAATGGATAAATGGATATTTTGTAGTTGTGCTCTATGTTATCATTAATCGAATTCGTCGAGTTTCAACAGCTTTTGTTTGTAAGCCAGCATTAGAAAAAGATTATATTTCTGGAAGAAAATAATATGAGAATTATTGAGTTAGAAACTTTTACAAAGGCGGGTAAGTTTAAAAAAGTAATTGAGCAGTTTAATATTTTTGCACAAGCTTCGAATTTGGAAAAACCTTCCGATAGGTTGGAAGGAGTAACTATCTTGATGGTTGCTTTTGATGGGAACATATGTGGATATGGACTTGCCTGTTTTGTGCATTTTTTAAATGAAAGCTTGGATAGTCATGATAACGTTTGCAATGCAGTTTCTGGTGGAATGCCCTATTTAATTAACTCATATCAGGCTTCTTTTGCTTATGCACAGCGCTTTATAGAAAACAATCCAAACGACATGTATGGATACTTGTGTGTATTTTCAATTGACCCTATTCCGGATGGAGAAATGCAATCGGATGAAGTATTTGAATTTTCAGAAATTGCATATCGAAAATGGCCAAAAGAAGAACGGATTGAAGACTTTTTTGTAAGAAGAAAGGACAGACTAAATAAAAAAAACATAGTTCCCAAATTATTTATTCAGAAAATGGCGAAAATGGTTGCCAAAGATAAACGCCAGGCATTTAAAGATTTAATTATTCAGGGGCGTTTTTTGGAATTGCGGCTAATTAGACCAGATTTTTTCGAACATGAAATTGATGTAATGCTTATGGAAATTGCACGCGAAACCTACAGTATTTGCGCCTATGATTATGTCTGGCATTGGATGCGTGACATGGGACGTGAAACCGCGCAAAAACATTTACTCATGGCTGAGATGACCTGGTTTGTTGGCACAAATACCATGTCTAAAGAAACAACTCACTACGATGGCACGAAAGAACTCCATTTTTTCCATATTTATCGTGCGGCTGAACTTAAGCCAGAAAATATTGAATTACAAGAAAAACTTTTGAGTTTGTATGAAGTTGGTAATGAGAGCTTTGATCTTGATGAAACGAGAGTGCTGGTTGAGCGTGTTTTGAATGTAAATCCAGAAAGTGAACAGGCCTTACGTGTTAAAAAAATATTGGTTTGATGAGTTCCTTTTTCCTTAAAACAAAAAAATATTAATTGTGCGACCAAAGAATACAATACAAGTATTTACGCTGAGGCTTTTTTGAACTAAGATGTCCGGCAGGTTGAGCCCTGTGATTAAATCAATTGATAAGAGCGCTTGAATACAAATAACTTTCGGAGCTTCTTGCTCAAAAAAAGGTGTGAAATGACTTATTTTCGTCGTGTTTCTAAATTAGCTTTATTAATGTTTCTCGTATTTATTTCTGGCATCAGACTAGATCTTGCACTTCAGGGAGGTGCATATTCTTTGCCCTATCAATGGCAAATGAGAAAAACATCTTTTTATGATGCAACGCAGCAGCAATTATTCATGGGATCAATTATTCCCAATTCAAAAAATAGTTTAGCGGTTTCTACCGCAAATGGTTCGTCCGTGTATTTTTATACACCAACTGGACTGCCGGAGGGTTCTCATGTTGATAGTGATGGGTATGAAACTCGTTCAGTTTGGGACATGGCCCTTGTTTACAGGGGTTCAACGCCAACACCATGGTTGATGCAATTAATTGCAAATGAAAGTGGCATGGCTCCTGCCTCAAAAATGTACGCAGTAAATATTGCTGCAGAAACACCAACCTATTTTGCGCACACATCATTTCTGAATAATGCTAACGCGGTTTCAGTTCCGTTTAAAGTGTGCATGGCTGAGCGAGCGCATGTTGATGTTGCAGCGGCAGATAAAAATGTATTTGTGGTTGCTATTGCAGGTAGTGCAAGTGATACGACATTCAACTCAACATCATCGGGAGCCTGCTTTAGATTGTTTACGGTTAACTCTGGTGGGACTGGAGTTTCGGAATTTGCATCATCAAAGCTTGATGCTTCAGCATTAGGATCTTTTGGTGAGCTTCGCGACATGTGGTGGGACTCAACATTAAAAAGATTGTATTGTGCATTTACACGAACTGATGGGAATGAAACAAAGACTGGATTGTGCGCGTTATATTTGGACGAAACAACAGCGGCATCTCCTATTCTAAAGTTTGTTAACGACGGAGAGTTGTTGTCAGCTCCTGGCAGTAGCGCAAAATCATTACTTCCGTATGTTCACAAAGTTAGAACAATGACGACAAACCCATTGGATGCTGCAAGTGTTCAAAATAAATATTTACTCGCATGTGGTGGCAGGGATATTAATTCCTATAATCGTATTTATGCATTGCCGCTAGTTAATCTTAATAATGCAGCATCAACATCCCAAGGAAAAATTGACGTAAAAATAAATGCATCACGTTCTGGTTCTGGTGTAACGGCGCATGATAACTCATGGCTTGATCAGAGAAATGATATCACAGCACTTACAGCTGGACTTACGCCATCTTCGGGTCCTAATCTTTCAACGATTGCCCAAAGAACCGTTGGTTGTGGACCGGTTCCGGTTTCGGCGCAGACTCCTATAACTGATATTTATGTAAATAGGCTTAATGTGTATGTATCTGCGGCTGACGATACTGGGCTGCCGTGTCTGTATATGACGCGAGCGCTCGTTTCGTATGATGATGGTTCTGATTCGACTATTGAGCTTGCAGGACACGATGGAAAACTTCTTGGATGGACTCCGTGGAAAAAAGTTTCTAATGCTGCCTTCAATAAACCAATTGTCACATTCGGGGTTAACACTGAAAGTACCTTACTGACCCTTTTTGATGATAGTACGATTGTGGTGAGACCTGGGGACAGTTTTCCAGCGTTTGTTGAGATTCCTCAAATTACGTTTTCAACAATTTCTTCTGCAACATTTGATATTGAAGATATGACAACAATGTGGCGCTTGCGAGATATTACCGTTTTCAATCCAACAACTAAAGTGCTTTATGCGGGAACAAAAAATATAAACATGACAACAAATTCTTTGCGATCCTATGAGCTAGATAGGTCTGGTTCAGGGATGACTACTGCTTCTGTTGTTCCGACAGCGTTGTTGAATCAAGCTACTTGGACAATGACAATGTTTGGTTCTTTGGTGCTTACGGTTCCACATACTCAAATTGCAGAATCAATTTCATCGGGTGGAAATAAATTATATCTTCTTAAGGAAAATTCGGTATTTACTGAAAATGATGCCGCAGATATTAAAGACTCTTCAGATGCGGCGTCTCGTATCATCAAAGTTATTTCTGCGGATAAAGTTTCAACCAAAGTTATGTTGACTGCAATCCCGGATGCAACGCGCAATGATTTTTCAAGTGGACGTAATAATTGCATCAGAATGTTTTCGTATACGATGGCAAGTGATCGGGTTGCAAATCCAATTGCACCGGTAAGCGGAACAACTTTTGTTTATTCATTGGCGGGTGGAGCCACCGCTCTTGCTAAAAATTCTAGTCAATCTGGTTCAGCACTCGCTTATCGATCACTTGAAGACATGTATTTTGATTCAATTAACAAGCGCATCTATTTGGCGTTCACTAAAGCAAGTGATGGAAAAAATGATGATAGTGACGATGACACCGGATTGATTTTTATTGGATGGAATGCTGATGGAACTGCCAAAAGTGTTTCAGGAAAGCTTCTTGAGGGTTCTGTTGATGGTGCGACCGGATTTAAACATATTTTAAAACTTGCAACTATGCACACACGCGTTGATACCTCTGATGCAACGCTCAACCGTTCATATTTAATTTTCAATGGAACAAATCATGCCGGAGTTGCTGCAGATGGGACAGGTCTATCGGCATCGGTGCTTAATAAAATTTATGCTTTGCCGCTTGTTGTTTCGGGTGATAATGCTGGAAAGATTGCAACAAGTACAACGCATGCAACCGTTGCAAATTTAGCTTCAGAAACATGGAGTGAAACAGCTTCTTCGGGGGCTAACTATGCATCGCACGTTGTTGGTGGCGGCTATTTGCCAACACATCCACGTAGTGTCATTACCGGATTAATCGTTTCAGGTAAAACGGTGTTTGCGAGTGTTGCAAATCCACAAGGAATTCAAGGGCAGCGGGGTGTTTTCTTTTCTCAGGCAATAACTGATGATGATGAAAAATTGGTTGCATGGACGGCATGGAAAAAGATTGGCGGTTTCAATGATAACATTTCAAACATTGGATACAGCGCATCTACCGATTCGATTATTGCGGTGAATCATGACTCATCATCGGTTCAACTATTTTCATGGAAGAATCATTCAAGTGTTGATGCGGTAAATACCTCCAGACAAAATTTGTATTCATTTGCTAAAAAGTTAGAATCTGATTTTTCGGGTGATAACTCGAGAATGTATTCGCTTAATAATTTGAATATTTTTTCAAACGATGGAACCTCAACGGCACACATGTTTGGTGCATTTGGCTATGACAAGCTTGCGCTTGGTTATCTTGCAAAAACAGTCAACGCAACTGACGTTGGATCTTTTAAATATCCTCATAAATTAGAAACGAATCGCTATTTGCTGTATGAAAATGATCCAGAGCTTGAACAAGTAAAAAGTTTATACTGCTTAGCAATTCCTCCAAAACTTCCGGGTTGGGTTTTTGCTGGAGGATATCGAGGCCTTGCAGTCTTGAGAAATGGTTCAAACGGTAGAGGGTTTACTTCGTTGCCATCATCTTTTGCAGATACCAATTCTGGGGCATACACAGCGATGAATGCGCAAACGTGGATTACACTTCCAGATGTTGTAGGACCGGTGTACAAAATACTTGCAACAACATCAGTTGTGAGCGGTGGAGATACCATTGCGCCCGTGATTGTTTGCATGACGAAAAAAGGATTGACTGCATTCTTGGCAACTGAAGGAAAGTTCAAAACGTCTTCGCCAGATGCCTTGGCTCCATTTGATACATCAGAAATTTTTACTGATCCAGGTGAATACATGCGCGACATGGCAATTGTTGGCGGACGAATGATTTTGGTTGGCACGACAAAAGGCTTATATTTACTTGAATTGAGCAGTACCAATGATTCATTTGAACGGCCGGCACGCAAGATTTTATATCAAAACTTTATGATGGGTCCGATTGGCGCGATAAAGGTTACCGCTCCAAAGAGTGCAGCCACAACAGCCAGCGATCCAACAGGACTTAAAAATTCCTGGTTTGTGATTGATGTTTTAACGGCTCC